>Ga0214923_10002310_pt1 | contig 25518 bp, 25 predicted proteins | sample LL1510_MetaG_FD_177993 | JGI IMG/M metagenome (GOLD analysis project Ga0214923, IMG submission 177993) | Freshwater microbial communities from Lake Lanier, Atlanta, Georgia, United States - LL-1510 | ecosystem: Environmental > Aquatic > Freshwater > Lake | place: USA: Georgia | collected...
TACTTAACTTGGGTGGTTGCATCTATACAAGCGTAGTTGCGATTAAGTCGATCTTTTTTTGCATTTTAGTAGCTGTTCCATCCCATTCTTTAGTAATTGATCGACCGATTACTACAAAGTCAGCCCCCGCAGAAAAAGCTTGTTTTGGTGTCATTACCCTGGCCTGATCTCCAGGATCATCTCCCTCTAGTCTTACGCCAGGAGTAATTAGTATTGCCGAATCAGATAACTGTCGTAGTGCTGATACTTCAAATGGTGAACACACTAATGATGTAGCACCAGCTGACAGTGCAATTTTTGCCCAGTTCTTAGTTGTATCCTCGATACTTTGTCTCTGACCCATTTCTTGAAACTCTATCTCTGAAAAGGATGTTAGGACCGTAACTGCAGTAATTGAACCAGTTGGCAATGCCCTGGCCGCCGCCGAAATCATCTTTGCCCCACCTGCAGCATGTACTGTTAAAAACTTTGGATTCAGATTTGCTACTGATTCAACTGCGCCTTTAATTGTATTCGGAATGTCATACAATTTTAGGTCAAGAAAGAGTTTGAAATCTGTACCCTGGCGCAATTTTTCTATACCAGTAATTCCATGCCGAAGAAAAAATTCAAGACCAATCTTAAAATGATCAATTTGACCTGAGGCAGCCTTTATCCAGCTCTGTGCTTGATCAATCTCTTTAGTATCAAGGGCTAGAATTATAGGTAAAGTCATTGCACACCTCGATGCGCAAAGCCAATGGCATCTCTGAAATCATTAAAGCCCCGCTGTATGAGCAATTCACTTAATTGATTTTTGATATTAATCGCAGCCATCGGATTACCAAAACTTGCCGTACCGACCGAAATAGCACTAGCGCCAGCTAAGACTAATTCCAATGCATCGCGACCATTAGAAACTCCTCCCATACCTACTATCGGTATATTGGGAAATGCTTGATGCACTTGATAAATTGCTCTTACTGCAACTGGCCTAATTGCCGGACCAGATAATCCCCCCGTTTTCCCAGCTAGTTTTGGTCGCATGGTTGTCGTATCTATAACCATTCCTAATAATGTATTTATGAGGGCTAATCCATCAACTCCGGCATTTATTACAGCGTGAGCAATCTCGACAATATCCGTTACATCTGGAGATAACTTGGCAATAATCGGTAACTCTCCACCAATATTTCGTCTTACTGACTCGATAACTGCCACTGAGGTATCTGGATGGCAAGCAAATACCTGTCCCCTATTTTCAACATTAGGGCATGAAATATTCACCTCAACACCACTTATCCCTGAAACTGCTCGCAATCGTCTTGAAAGAACTCCATATTCATCTACTGACTCTCCAGCTATTGAGACTATTACCTTTGCTTTTTGTTCAACTAGCCACGGAATATCATTTTCTAAGAACGCATCAATTCCTGGCCCCTGAAGTCCGATTGAATTGAGCATTCCACTTGGTGTTTCTGCCATCCTCGGGGTCATTCGACCAGTTCGGGCCTTCGTCATAATTGATTTCGTGACAATGGCGCCTAAATCCGTAAGTGGAAAAAACTGTGAAAGCTCCTGACCACTACTGGCACAGCCACTCGCTGTAAAGATAGGGTTTGAGAATCTTTTACTTCCAATTTTTGTTGAAAAATCAAATGTGCTCATATATTCATAGCATCCAAAACTTCTTTTCGATCCCACATGATCTCAGATCCATCCATAACTGGACCATCAATACAAGTACGAACCATCTTTACGCCATCGCCATTTCTAATGGGCACAACACAGGTCATGCATACGCCGATCCCACACGCCATGGACTCTTCTACCGAGCATTGATGAGCAATATCAAAATCTTTTGCTATTTTAGCGATAGCTGCAAGCATGCCCATAGGGCCACAGGAGTAAATAACCTCAGTTCCTAACTCCCTAATTAATCTTGGAATCGCCTCACTGATTTGCCCATGAATTCCGGCGCTGCCATCATCTGTAGTTAAAGTCAATGAAGATACTGTGCGCTTACCCTCTAAGGGTGCAAATATTTTATTAGCAGTGCTGGCACCTAAAACCATATCAACTCTACAACCTCGATTTTTCAATAACTCAGCTAGTGCAAATAGTGGCGCGGATCCGTAGCCACCACCAACTAACATGGTATTTGCATTAGTGGTAGGAATTCCAAAAGATGTACCTAAAGGTCCAATTAGGTCAACAAAATCTCCAACAGTCCTAGAACATAACCAGGTGCTGCCTTGACCATGTGGTGCAATTACCAATTCAATACTACCTCCCATTGGACCTTTATCAATTGCACGATAGATTGCAAATGCGCGACGCAAAATAAGCGATGATTGTTCACCACCTACTGATATCGCCACAAAATTCCCAGGCTTGATATTGGCTGCCATCTCGCCAACTGCAAAGACCATGTGGTGATAAGGACCAAATTTCTTATTACTTATTACTTCAGCCATTATCTGAGTGGCAGATCTATTTATCTTATGTGGAATCATTTATTCATCCACTCCTGGAGGGATCTGATCTCAAAACTATCTCTCTGAAGAGCAGCGATTCCAGCAACTGCTGCTTTAAAACCTGGAATTGTAGTAATGCAAGGAACAGATCTCGAGACTGCGGCAGTTCTAATCAAAAAACCATCTTGGCGGGATCCGCGCCCAAGCGGTGTGTTTATTACGAGCTGAACCAAACCCTTTGTAATTAGATCATTTGCTGACAACTGCGCGGATTGAGGATCAGAATTTTTTCTTACAAGCTCAGTTGATATACCTTTTTCGGCTAGGAACAAATTGGTTCCAGCAGTGCTATAGATTTTAAAACCTAACTGATATAAATCCCGTGCAATCCGCCAACCGTAATCTTTATCTCGCTCGGACAGTGATATAAATACTGACCCAGATTTTGGCAGTGGACCAAATGCTGCGGTCTGACTTTTAGCAAAAGCAAGACCAAAATTATTTGCAATTCCCATAACCTCACCAGTTGATTTCATTTCTGGTCCCAAAACGGTATCAACGCCACTTCCATCAACGCGCCTAAAGCGATTAAACGGTAAAACAGCTTCTTTCACCGAAACTCCATTTGGCTTACCATCGCCAGTGCTTGGAAGAATCTTTTCTTTACGCAATACATCAATTGATACTCCAGTTGAGATCAATGCGGCTGCCTTTGCTAGTTGCACGCCAGTAGCTTTGGCTACAAACGGAACTGTGCGGGAGGCACGTGGGTTTGCCTCGAGCACATACAGTTTTTTAGGGTTTCCACTTATCGCAAACTGAATATTAATTAATCCCAAAACCCCAATATCTTTAGCAATTCTCTCTGTAGCCTCTCTTATCTCTGCAATTGCATTCTTATCCAAAGAGGTACTTGGTAAAACACATGCTGAATCTCCAGAGTGAACACCGGCCTCCTCAATATGCTCCATTACTCCCGCTAAATACAGTTCATTGCCATCAAAAAGTGCATCCACATCGATTTCAACTGCATCGTCTAGAAATTTATCAATCAAAACTGGATGGTTTGGAGTGATGGCGGTTGCTTTTTCTATAAAACCTTTTAAGGACTCTTCATCATAGACAATCTCCATACCCCTTCCACCTAAAACATAAGAAGGACGGACTAAAACTGGATAGTTGATTTTTGTAGCAATTTGTGCGGCTTCCAAATAAGAATTTGCCATTCCAAAACTCGGAGCTAGTAGATTATTGGATCTTAAAATCTCTCCAAATGCACCACGCTCCTCAGCTAAATCAATTGCATCTGGAGAAGTTCCAAGTATTTTAATTCCTGCTTCCATTAAACCACGGGCCAAACCTAAAGGTGTTTGCCCACCTAGTTGAGCAATCACACCTAGGACTGGTCCAGCAGCACTCTCAGCGCTAATTACCTCTATAACATCTTCGAGAGTAAGTGGCTCAAAGTAAAGGCGATCAGAGGTGTCATAATCGGTTGAAACAGTCTCCGGATTACAATTAATCATAATAGTTTCATAACCCGCTTTTTTAAGTGCAAAAGATGCATGAACGCAGGAGTAGTCAAACTCAATACCTTGACCAATTCTATTTGGACCACTACCTAAAATTATTACTGCAGTTTTAGTACGAGGAATAACTTCGCTCTCCTCATCATATGAAGAGTAATAGTAAGGAGTTAGCGCTTCAAACTCACCTGCGCAAGTATCAACTGTCTTAAAGACAGGATGAACATTCAAGGTATTGCGAAGTAACTTTATTTCAGATTCTGGTACTGCTCGTAATTTTGAAATTTGCTCATCAGAAAAGCCCATACTTTTAGCAGATCTAAGCAGCTCTCTATTTAACTCACCGGGTTGAGAGATCTCAAATGCTTTTGCGTTAATAAGATTTATCTGTTCCAAAAACCAAGGATCAATTTTTGTTTTCTCGTAGACATCCTTTATCGATGCGCCTAGATGTAAAGCTTGTTGGACCTGTTGTAATCTAAATTCGGTTGGCACGCTTATACTTTTCATTAATTGTGATAAGTCACCAGACTGCCAGTTAAAAGTTGCACCTTTTTTCTCCAAAGATCTAAGCGCTTTCTGTAGAGCCTCAGGGAAACTTCGGCCAATAGCCATAGCTTCACCAACGCTTTTCATCGTTGTCGTCAACCTTGGATCTGCTTCAGGAAATTTCTCAAAGGCAAATCTTGGTACCTTAACTACTACGTAGTCTAATGATGGTTCAAATGAGGCTGGAGTTGATTTTGTTATGTCATTTGTAATCTCATCCAAGGTATAACCAATCGCAAGTTTTGTAGCAATTTTTGCAATAGGAAATCCCGTAGCTTTTGAAGCCAAGGCTGAAGATCTAGAGACTCGAGGATTCATTTCAATCACAATTATTCTTCCGTTTGCCGGATTTACGGCAAATTGAATATTGCAGCCACCGGTTGCTACCCCTACCTCCCGAATTATCGCGATAGATAAATCTCTGAGTTTTTGATACTCAACATCAGTTAATGTCATCGCCGGAGCAACAGTGATGGAATCTCCAGTATGAACACCCATTGGGTCAACATTTTCGATACTACAAACGATCACAACATTGTCTTTATGATCGCGCATTACCTCTAATTCGTACTCTTTCCAACCAATTATCGACTCTTCTAACAAAACCTCTGTTGTAGGACTATGGCGAAGTCCTGCTCCTGCTATCTGGTGCAATTCCTCTTCGTTGTAGGCAATACCAGAGCCAAGTCCACCCATAGTGAAAGATGGTCTGACTACAACTGGATACTTCAACTCAAGTACTGCACTCAAACATTCATCCATTGAATGGCATATTCTGGATTTCGCAGATTCTCCGCCAACAGTTTCAACGATCCTCTTAAATACCTCTCTATCTTCACCACGTTTAATTGCCTCAACATTTGCACCAATTAACTTAGATCCAAACCTTTCAAATGAACCACGTTCATATAGCCCCATCGCAGCATTGAGTGCGGTTTGACCACCTAAAGTTGCCAAGACTGCATCGGGCCGTTCTTTTTCCAGGATTTTCTCAATCACCTCAGGTGTAATCGGCTCTACATAAGTTGCATCTGCAAACTCCGGATCAGTCATTATTGTTGCAGGATTGGAGTTGATTAAAATTACCCGAATCCCTTCACTTTGCAGCACTCTACAAGCTTGTGTTCCAGAATAATCAAACTCACAAGCTTGCCCAATAACAATAGGACCACTGCCAATTACCAATACGCTTTGAATCGATGTATCTCTAGGCATTGCTGTCCTTTAAACCAACCTTAGGTGTGGACATAAGTTGCACAAACCTTTCAAATAAATAAGCGGCATCGTGTGGGCCGGCTGCCGACTCAGGATGATATTGGACTGAGAAAGCCGGAATAGAAATCATCTCTAGACCTTCGACAACTGAATCATTTAATGAAAGATGAGAAACGCGGCCTTTTCCATAGACGGTTTTAAACTCTTTTTCCTGCGGTGCTGCTACCGCAAAGCCGTGATTATGAGCCGTAATCTCAACCTTTCCTGTTGTCAGGTCTATTACTGGTTGGTTAATTCCACGGTGCCCAAATGGCAATTTATAAGTTTCAAATCCAAGTGCCCGTCCAAGAATTTGGTGACCAAAACAGATACCAAAAAACGGGATTTCATCTAGCAGCACATTTCTTACCAATTCAACAATATCTGTCATTGCCGCTGGATCTCCAGGTCCGTTTGAAAGAAACACTCCATCCGGATTCAATTTTTTAATATCTTCAAATGAAGTCGTTAGTGGTAAGACATGGACCTCAATACCGAGATTTGCCATAGCTTTAGGAGTTGCGCCCTTAATTCCAAGATCAATTGCTGCAACTTTAAATCTAGTCGGAGTTCCAGCTGGTGGTGAAACAACATAGGATTTTTCCGTCGTTACATCTTTTGCCAGGTAGGCACCACTCATTGGAGATGTTTTTCTGACTTTTACTACCATCTCTTCTCTACTTAAATTTGTGTCACTAAAAATTCCAACACGCATTGCCCCACGCTCCCGAAGGTGACGAGTTAAGGCACGCGTATCAATACCTTGAATTCCGACTACCCCAGAATCGATTAGTTCCTCTTCCAGCGATTTGTTACTGCGCCAATTGCTAGTTACTGGAGATGGATTTCTCACCACAAACCCGGCAACCCAAATTTTTCGGGATTCTTTATCGTGATCATTTATTCCAGTGTTTCCAATATGAGGGGCAGTCATAACCACAATTTGCTTGTGATACGAAGGGTCAGTGAGAGTCTCTTGATATCCAGTCATTCCAGTTGAAAATACTGCTTCACCAAATGTTTCACCAGTTTTTGCCCATGATTTTCCTTCGAAAATTCTTCCATCATCTAATACTAAATAGGCGGTGGTTGGTTTAATCATTGAGTTCTGCATTCACAACAGTTAATTTGCCTGATTTCATCACCAAATTTCCGGAGTAAATTACATCACTAATCACTCCAGGAAGCTGCATTTGATGGAACGGAGTATTTCTACTTTTTGATTTAAGGTTATCTCTATTTACTGTCCAACTGGCGTTTGGATCTACAAGAATTAAGTTAGCTGGGGCTCCTTCAATAATCTGCCTACCCTGATTCTCATATCCGGCAATCTGTGCGGGCTTAATAGACATACGAGAAGATAGATCTTCCCAGGTCATTAATTTTGTTTCAACCATAGTTTTAATTACGACTGATAATGCACTCTCAAGCCCAAGCATTCCAAAGGCAGCAGATTGCCACTCGCAATCTTTGAGCTCAGCTGAATGCGGTGCGTGATCGGTAGCGACAATATCAATTACTCCCTCAGCTAAGCCCTGCCTTAGCGCCATAACATCTCTTTCGGTCCGAAGTGGTGGATTAACTTTGTATATCGGGTCATAATTTTCTACCAAGTCATCAGTAAGTAGTAAGTGATGTGGAGTTACCTCAGCGGTTACCGATATCCCGCGTTGTTTTGCCCAACGTATTAATTCAACACCCCCTGCAGTTGTTACATGGCAGATATGTAATCGGGATTGAACATGGTCGGTAAGCAATATATCCCGAGCGATGATCGCCTCCTCAGCAACTGCTGGCCAACCTTTAAGCCCAATTCTTGCTGAAACAATTCCTTCGTTCATTTGCGCATTAATCGTTAACTTAGGCTCCTGCGCATGTTGGGCAATGATTCCATCATAAGTTTTCACATACTCAAGTGCCCTACGCATAATTAATGGATCAGCAACGCAGTTGCCATCATCGCTAAAAATACGTACTCGAGCAATTGATTCGGCCATCGCACCAATCTCAGCCAACTGATCACCATTTAATCCCTTTGTTACTGCGCCAATTGGGTACACATCACATATGCCTGCACTTTTACCTAATCTAAAGATTTGTTCAACTACTCCTGCTGTATCAGCTACTGGATTTGTATTTGCCATCGCCGAAATTGCTGTATATCCACCATTAACTGCTGATTGGGATCCAGTAAGAACGGTCTCTGAGTCTTCTCTGCCCGGTTCGCGTAGATGGGTATGTAGATCAACTAAACCAGGCATCAGAATTTTTCCAGAACCATCAATCCCTTCAACCTTGTCTTTACCACTCGATTTTACGATTGATTTAATTACTCCCTGATCAATTTCTACATTGACCAAACTTCCATCAACTAATTTTGCATTACTTAATTTAATCATTGCGGGCTCCAATTGGTGCACCACCTAATAATTGATATAACACAGCCATTCTTATTGCAACGCCATTTTTAACCTGATCAATAATCACAGATTTAACATCATCGGCACTATCTGCAGAAATCTCAAGTCCACGATTCATGGGACCTGGGTGCATGACGATGGCTGATTTTTGCAGTTGGGCTAGGCGATATGAATTCAATCCATACCTTCTTGAGTACTCGCGTTCAGTCGGAAAAAATGAATCAGCCATTCTCTCTTGTTGAATGCGAAGCATCATAACCACATCACACTGAGGTAACTCTTTGTCTAAATCATAGGAAATTTCCACTGGCCATTTTTCAACTCCAACTGGCAGAAGAGTTGGAGGCGCTACTAAGGTCACCCTCGCTCCTAATTTATTAAGAAGTATGACATTACTCCGCGCAACCCTTGAGTGCAGAATATCGCCAACTATCAAAACTTTAAGTCCGCTTAGATCGCTTTCATTTGCTCGCAGGTGCTGTTTTATTGTAAACGCATCCAGTAGTGCTTGAGTTGGATGTTCATGTGTTCCATCACCTGCATTGATGACGGTTGCTTGTATCCATTTGGAATCGGCCAATCGTTGGGCCGCGCCACTACTGCCATGGCGAATTACAACAGCGTCTGCTCCCATTGCTTGAAGCGTTTGGGCCGTATCTTTTAGACTCTCACCCTTACTTACCGAAGAACCCTTTGCTGAAAAATTAATTACATCTGCTGATAATCTCTTTGCAGCTGTTTCAAAGCTAATTCTGGTCCTAGTTGAATCCTCAAAAAACAGATTCACTACGGTCTTTCCACGCAATGTGGGAAGTTTTTTGTTAGGACCATCGGTAATAGTTGCTAACTCCTTTGCAGTAGCTAATAACTTTAAAGCGTCATCCTTACTCAAATCCTCAGCAGATAATAGGTGGGCGCTTTTCATTTAATTAACTCCACTAAATCTTCATCATCTAGCTCAGTAAGATGAACCCTTACACTCTCACTGATTGAGGTGGGGATATTTTTACCTACATAATCTGCCCGGATGGGTAACTCACGATGACCTCGGTCGACTAAAACCGCTAACTGAACAGTTCTTGGTCGACCCAATTCTCCAATTGCATCGAGAGCTGCTCTTATAGTTCGTCCAGAAAACAGCACATCATCGACTAAGACCAAATCCTTTCCTTCAATTCCACCACTTGGAATTTTTGTTGGGAGGATGGGTTTTGGTGGGCGCATCCGAAGATCATCTCGATGCAAGGTTATGTCCAGGACTCCAGTTGGTACTGTTGACTCAATCTCGGACACAAACTTGCTAATGCGATCGGCCAGCAAAGCTCCCCTAGTGGGAATACCCATTAAAACTAGATTCTCAACACCCTGATTATGCTCAATAATTTCATGAGAAATACGCTTTATAGCGCGATCTATATCGCTACCAGATAACAAAATGCCCATTTACTTCTCCTTCGCCGCCTCTCTGGACGGATCGTTAAAGGAACGCCCGAATGGTAGCAGAGAGAGTGTGGATAAATAAAATCATCAATTTTTGGGTGTGGCTAATCTACGATTATGAATACAAACAATCCAGCACAACGCCTACGAGATATCAGAAAATCAAAAGGGTGGAGCCTGCAAGATGTTGAGCACCACTCAAATGGAAAATGGAAAGCGGTAGTGATTGGCTCTTATGAAAGAGGCGATCGAGCCATTTCACTGAAAAAAGCGATCTCCCTGATGCAGTTCTATCAAGTGCCTATTACTGAGCTTTTTCCAGATGTTACTACACAGGTAAGTGTTAGAAGTATCAGTGTAAACCTTAACAAGTTAACCAACAGTAGTGAGGTCAAATCTCAGGTTTTACAGAGGTTTACAAAAAGTATTATTAATCGACGACGGGATTGGAATGGTCAGATATTGACTATCCGAGCAAATGATCTTCAATTTTTGGCGCTGCAAGTTGATAAGAGTGAGTCTGACACCTTGGATTGGTTAATCGAATCTGAGCTGATTCATCTTTAAATTGCAATTGAATCTTTTACTTTGACAATTCTGCCCAGTACACCATTAATGTAAGTAGCTGATTCATCAGTCGAAAGTGATTTAGCAAGCTCTACCGCTTCATCACATGCCACTTCAAGATCGACTTCGCTCACCCAAAGAATTTCAAAGATTGCAATTCTCAAGATATTTCTGTCAATTGCTGGCATTCTATCCATATCCCAATCTTGGGCGTAGGTAGTGATTAACTCATCGATTTTGGTTAAGTGGTCTGCTACCCCTGAAAGTAATTTTTCAACATATGCAGACTCAGATAATTCAGGAGCTCCTCGTAACTGCAATAAATCTAAGGCCTTTGCTTTCTTGATCTCAGCCTCATAGAGATAATCTAAAGCCCGCTTTCTAGCTTTACTACGAGCAGGCACTATTAGTTGGCTCGCCCTAGGTATGCACCTGTGCGAGTATCGACCAGAATTTTTTCATCCTGCTTGATAAATAGTGGTACTTGGACTGTGATTCCAGTTTCTACTGTGGCAGGTTTAGTGCCACCAGAAGATCTATCACCTTGTAATCCAGGTTCGGTATAGGTAACTAGTAGCTCAACCGATGCTGGTAACTCTATAAACAATGGATTACCTTCATGCATTGCCACTATGGCATCTGAATTCTCAAGCATATAGTTAACTGCATCGCCTACTGTCTGCTTACTTATTGAAATTTGATCATAATTAGTAGAGTCCATAAAAATAAAATCTTCTCCATCACGGTACAAAAACTGCATATCCCGCTTCTCAACTGATGCAACTTCAACCTTTACTCCTGCATTAAATGTTTTCTCGACCACTTTTCCAGAAAGCACAGAGCGCATCTTTGTTCTAACAAAAGCCCCACCTTTACCAGGTTTAACATGTTGGAACTCAATGACATTCCACAACTGTCCATCAAGATTTAAGGTCATACCATTCTTAAGGTCATTGGTTGTTGCCATTATTTTCCAATCTTCCCTTTAGCGATTACAAAGTAAAATAAGTTCTAGTCGAAGTCTACCTTGCTACTTTGCAAGATTTTGCATTGCTATTAACGCCAGTAGGTAGCTATCCACTCCAAATCCAGCAATAGTTCCTTGAACAACTCCACTCACTACCGAGGTATGCCTAAATTCTTCACGTGATAACGGATTAGAAAGGTGTACCTCTATGGCGGGAGCTTTCAACATACTAATTGCATCTCGCAGGGCGTAGGAATAATGTGTAAACGCTGCCGGATTAATTATAAGTGGTTGCCTCTTGTCGGCCGCCTCATGGATCCAAGAGATTAATTCACTCTCACTGTCACTTTGTTTAATCTCTACCTCAACACCCATTGCATCAGCTTTAGATGAAATCGCTTCTTCTAAATCTTTATAAGTTAAATCTCCATAATAATTTTTCTCACGAAGATCAAGTCTTGATAAATTTGGCCCATTAAGAATGAGAATTTTCACTTCATAATTCTCTCATATACCTTAGTAAGGGTGCTGGACGGCACATTTTCTAACCATACGGGTTTGCCAATCTTGCTTAACCCTATAAATCTCACTTTTCCCTGCTTGACCTTTTTATCTTTCAGTAAAAGATTAACCAAAGAGCTCCACCTAGATTTTGGATAGGAAGTAGGAAGGTTAAGATTCCCTAAAAGTACTCGGTGCAGTTCAACAACCTCATATGCTAAACCAAGTAACTCGCGACTTAATTCAGCCGCATAAACCATACCGATTGAAACCGCCTCACCATGCCGTAATTTATATTTACTATCCTTTTCAATTGCGTGTCCAAGGGTGTGACCATAATTCAAAACCTCGCGGATTTTACTTTCTTTAAAATCCCTTGCGACCACATTTGCTTTGACCTTTACGGCACGAGAGATAAGTTTTTCAAAATCTAATACATCATCTTGAACTAAATTCAAAATTTTGTAATCTGAAATAAATCCGCACTTAATCACCTCAGCTAATCCAGCAGATAAATCTCTGTTTGGCAATTTTGAAAGGTATTTAATATCAATAAATACACCACTTGGAGAATAGAAAGAACCAATTAAATTTTTTCCACTTTGGGCATTGATACCTGTCTTACCGCCTATAGCAGCATCTACCATTCCAGCTAATGAGGTTGGTATTGCATACCAGTCAACTCCACGCAACCAGGTAGCAGCTGCAAAACCTGCTAAATCTGTAGTTGCCCCACCACCAAATCCTATGATTGCGTCAGATCTTTCCAAACCAATAGCCGAACACTTTCGCCAAACACTCTCTAATACCCTTATATTTTTCTGACTTTCACCTGATGGTGTACCAATGATTGATAAATTCTTAGATTCTTTAATCTTAAATAACTTGATTAAGTTTGAGGGTGCGATCAGTAATACCCTTCTATGTGAAGCGGTGATGGCTTTAATCTCATCGAGTGCATTCGCCCCTACTACTACTCGGTAATTTCTATCAGCGACTATTTCAATTATCTTCATATTTTGCTCTTAATTCTCTCGGTGATCGACCTGGCAACTTCACTAGGTTTTTGACTATCTGATGAAACGGTAACCGAGGCCAACTTTTCATAGATTGGTCGGCGCTCACTCATTAAATGCAACCACTGTTGTCTCGGATTGATTAATAGCAAGGGCCGATCTTTATTAAATCCAATTCTAATTGCTGCCTGAGAGATAGAAACATCTATAAAAACTACTGGATATTGAGCGCTACTTAGGAGTTCTTGAATCTCTGGATTAATTGGAGCTCCCCCACCTAAAGCGATCACTCCATCAAATTGAGACAGTAATTTACTAACCACATCAACCTCAATTTTTCGAAAAACTTCTTCACCTTCATCTACAAAGATATCTGAGATTTTCTTATTGACACTTCGCTCTATTTCAGAATCACTATCAGCAAAAGCCATACTTAGCTCCTTTGACAATGCTTTACCAATACTAGTTTTTCCCGCACCGGGAGGTCCGATTAGGACTATTTTGTTGAACATTACTTAATTTCGAGCGTATTGATGTAATTTTCAAAGTTACGTTTGGTCTCTTGAACGCTATCTCCGCCAAATTTTTCTAACACCGCATCAGCAAGCACTAAGGCGGCCATTGCTTCGGCGACTATGCCAGCTGCCGGTACAGCGCAAACATCCGACCTTTGATTAATAGCTTTAGCAGGTTGTCCTGTAGATACATCAATCGTGTCTAATGCCTTAGGAACAGTTGAGATTGGTTTCATTGCAACTTTGACGCGCAAAATTTCACCATTGCTCATACCACCCTCAGTACCACCAGCTCTATCAGTACGACGAGCGATTGCTCCTTTACTATTTTTTTCAATTTCATCATGAGCGACCGATCCTCTACGCTTTGCGGTTTCAAATCCATCACCAATCTCTACTCCCTTAATGGCTTGAATTCCCATCATTGCACCGGCCAATCTGGCATCCAACCTCTTATCCCAATGAGTATGTGATCCAAGACCTGGTGGTAAGTTGTAGGCAAGCACTTCCACAACTCCGCCTAATGTATCTCCGTCTCGATGAGCTGCTTCAATCTCGGAAACAATTTTCTCACTTATTTTCTTATCAAAACATCTCACAGGATCTTCATCAATTATCGATCGGTCGCTAGATTTTGGTAGATCATAATTATCTGGAACTGAAATTTTTCCAATAGATAACACGTGGCTTAAAACCTCTATTCCTACACTTTGCCTTAAGAAAGCCCGTGCCACTGCCCCCAAAGCAACCCTTGCAGCTGTTTCGCGCGCACTTGCGCGCTCTAGAATCGGCCTCGCATCTGAAAAATTAAACTTTTGCATTCCTACCAAGTCAGCGTGACCAGGTCTTGGCCTAGTTAACGGTGCATTTCTCGCTAAATCCTTAATCTCAGATTCAGCCACCGGATCGGCACTCATAACCTTTTCCCATTTTGGCCATTCAGAGTTAGCTACCTGGATTGCAATTGGACCACCTTGAGTGACTCCCAATCTAACTCCACCAGTGATCGTAATTTTGTCCGCTTCAAAATTCTGTCGAGCACCTCTGCCAAAACCAAGTCTTCTTCTCTCTAAATCCTTATCAATATCCTTACTCGTAATTAGAACATGTGCCGGAATGCCTTCGATAATTGCCGAAAGTGCTGGACCATGAGACTCACCAGCCGTAAGCCATCTAAGCATTTATCCTCCGTTAATTTGAGTAACCCATTCTCTCAGATCAATAAGAGATCTTGCCCATAATTAAAGGGATTAGTCACCAAATTTTCACCATATAGGTTCCAATGATCATAAATGGCGCAAACGGTATGGCAGAAGTCCTACTAAACAGAGCAAAGGCACCTCCAGTAATCCACGTAATCGAGATTGAATTCAATATCTCATTTATCGAACTTAACGGAGCTGCACAAAGGAATGAGAGTTTTACATCACCTGATCCAATTTTTCCCTTAGCTATAAAATTCAATGCTGTATAGATCAAAACGGCCACCAGTGCATTTAGAAAATTCTCAATATAGAAAAAACTCTGAACTACAAATAGCAGTAAAAGATCAACATTTCTAATTAGATGAAATTTTACGTCGTAATAGGCAATCCAAATAAAGACTCCTAGTACTAGCAAATCAACCCACACCTGCTTATCGTAGAAAACCACTATTAGTCGCGGTTTACCTGTGGATTACTTTCTTATAGCTTCATACCCTACTTTTAAGAGAGTTTGGCGCATTTGATCAAAGTCAAAATCTTTTTGTGAAAAGTATTTAATCTGAAACAAGGCTTGTTCTACCAAGAGTGATAATCCACCGATTACTGACTTTCCTAAGTTTTGATACCTCTTTGCTAACTCGGTTGGCCAAGGATGATAAATAACTTCAAAGAAATCAGCCTTGCTAGAGATTACAGAGAGTCCATCAGTTGCACCAGCCGGTGTCGTTGAAATTATCAAATCTCGATCTTGTATCTCCTCAAAGTTGTGCCAGTCCAGAAAACTTAACTCTAGATCAACTGCTGCAGCATGAAGTTGATCGTGTCTAGTCATAGATCTAGTTAAAACCGTTACCTCAGAACCTGTTCCCTTAAGTGCTCCAATTGCCGCTCTCGCTGTGCCACCAGCACCTAGAATTCCAATTCTTTTTCCAAAATATGGTTTCAATAAACTTTTAAATGCCATCAAGTCAGTTGACAAGCCAATACTTCCAGTTGACTCAAAAATAATGGTATTTATTGAAGATATTTGTTTCGCTACTGGATCTACCCGATCAACAAATCCAATTGAAATCTCCTTTAGTGGCATGGTCAAAGCCAGTCCTCTGTAACCTGAAGCTTTAGCTTTGAAATAGAATTCTCCGAAATCCAAATCGGTAAGCTCTTCGGTCGAAAATGATGCCTGCACTCCTAGTAACTCATATGCAGTTGTGTGCAGCAATGGTGAGAGTGAATGAGAAATCGGACTTCCTGCAACGGCTAACTTAATCATTCAAACAATCCTGCTTTCTCATTTTTACGAAATTCGTTTGCCCAAACTAAAAACTCATCATACGATTTCGTAAATCTAGTATCACCCGGTTTGACAGTAACATAGTAGAGCCAATCACCCGCCACAGGATTTACGGTAGCAACCATAGCCTCTTGTCCTGGATTACTTATCGGGGTCGGAGGTAAGCCCCGATATTTATAAGTATTGAACTTCGAATCTATTTCTAATCTTTTATATGGCAGTCTGATGTTTCCACGTAAATTAAGAGCATAATCAATTGTGGCATTAATCTGCAGAGGCATACCAATTCTCAATCTGTTGTAAATTACCCGTGAAATCTTTGGAAAATCCACTGGATCTCCTTCAGATTGGACCATAGAAGCAATAATCAATAATTGATAAGGAGTAAAACCAAATTTGCCTTTATCCAACTCACTCTTGTTTGCGGCCAAATAATACCTATCAATCATTTGAGCCACTGCCTGATCGAAAGTAGTGCCAGGTGAGAAGGAGTACTGTGCTGGAAAAAGAAACCCTTCAATTTCGTTAGTTTTATAAAGCTTGCTAGGGACAATTCTTCCTGAAAGTTTGCCATCCACTAGCCCAGATTTATCTAACAAGTTAAGAATTTCTCTCTTTCGTAAACCCTCTGAAAATCCAAAAATTCCAATTATGCGCTTGGAATCTAACAATTGATCAAGTGCTGCAGCAGATGAAATTCCCCGATCAAGTTCATGAATTCCTGCAGCGATAGATTTAGATCTGGAGTCGTTAAGCGCTAATTTATAAAAGACTTTTGCTGCCTTAATTACACCTGCGTCTGAAAGTTTTTGAGCAATCTCAAATCCAGTTTCACCGGATTCGATAACAATTTGTACCTTCTCAGAAGTAGAAACCGCCCTATAGTCATTAAGTAGAAATGTGTTATGAATTAACACCGCCAAAAAGGTTGCTACTACCAAACCAAATAGTAATCCGAAGTACTTTTTCAAATTAAATCACCTATGGTTCGATTAGATCTTTCGTTTTCTATCGCACTCTCTAAAATACCGATTGCGGCTATTTGATCGATTATGGATTTTCCTTTACGTTCATTGATACCTACTTCGCGTAGTTTTCGATTTGATGTAATTGTTGAAAAACGCTCATCCACTAAATAAATTGGACGATCAAACAATGATTTGATTAAGTGTGCAAAATCGATAGCAGATTGGGAAGTTTTGCTCAGAGTGCCAGAAAGATGTCTTGGATTACCCACTACTATATAAATTGGATCGAAATTGAGGATTATCTCCTTCAGTTTAATTCCAATCTTGTCATCATTTAGAAGTGTCGAGTGTGGCGAAACCAAGATCGACTCTCGATCGCTTGTGGCAACTCCAATTCGCTTCTCTCCGTAGTCAAAGCCAACTCTCGTACCAAGTGGTATTGGCTCAACCATCTAACACTCCTATTTAGATTTTTCCGCTATGAAACTGGTTATCTCATTTAGAGCCTTAGGAATTAGATTGCTATCACTTCCCCCTCCTTGAGCGAAATCATCCTTACCGCCACCACCACCGCCTAAAATTTCAGAACCAAGCTTTATCAGGCTTCCTGCCTTTACCCCAATTTTAATTGCCTCAGCAGAAACTGCGGCAACGATCATAGGTTTTCCAGAGTTTATTGTGGCAAGAACTACGATCGAGGATTCAATCTTTGCTCTCAAATTGATCGCCAAAGTTCTTAAATCATCAACTGAGATTTCATCCTCTAATTTTTCTATTACCAAGTTACTCTGATTAATTTTCTTAACCTTTTTTGCCAAATCACCGATTGAGGCCATTGCCTTTGCTGATCGAGCGGAGGCAATTTCCTTTTCCATAATCTTAACTTTGTCGAGAAGCTCTGAAATTCTTTGTGGAAGATCCTCGGCTTTACTTCCCTTGAGTATTTCAGTTAATGAGTTAATAAGTAAATGCTCCTTAGCTAGATAGGCATAAGCATCATGACCAACAAGTGCCTCTACTCTTCTTACGCCAGCTCCGATAGAGGATTCGCTTAATAGTTTTACTAAACCTAATTCACCTGAACCTTTAACATGTGTGCCTCCGCAAAGTTCTTTAGCCCAATCACCCACACTCACAACTCTTACCTGATCGCCATATTTTTCACCAAAAAGCGCCATGGCTCCTACTGCTTTAGCTTGAGATTGAGACATAACCTCTGCATGAACTGGAAGATTGGAAATCAATAACGAGTTCACACGACTTTCCACATCATTTAAAACCGAAACTGGCACTGCACTTGTGGAAGGAAAATCAAATCTAAATCGACCAGGAGCATTTTCTGAACCAGCTTGAGTAGCGGTTTCACCTAGTGCTTCTCTAAAGGCCTTGTGCACCATATGTGTTGCAGTATGTGCTCTAGAGATTGCAAGTCTTCTCTGCAAATCTATTTCTGCGATCGCTTGCTCAGTACTCTTTACTAAGCCAGATTTGACGACTCCTCTGTGGACAATTAATCCGGGTAATGGGGATTGGACATCAGTAATTTCAATTACCGCACCATTAGCTAATTTAATTTCACCGCCATCTGCTAATTGCCCACCTCCTTCAGCATAAAAAGGAGTTCTATCTAGAACCAATTCAATTTCAGATCCAGCAATTGCCTCAGAGACTAATTTTCCATCCACTAAAATTCCGGTGAGTTTGGCTTCAGCGACCGTATCTTCATATCCGATAAATTTCGACAAACCGGATTTATCAACAATCGACCGATATTCAGAAAGATCTGTATGGCCACTTTTTTTAGCCTTAGCATCTGCTTTGGCTCTATCTCGCTGTTGATTCATTAGCTTTCTAAATCCAGCCTCATCTACTTCCAACCCCTTTTCTCTAGCCATCTCTAGGGTTAAATCAAAAGGGAACCCATAGGTGTCATGTAATCTAAAAACGGTATCGGCAGAGAGTGACCTCTGTTTAGTGTTTTTTAATTCAGTGGCTGCTAAGTCAAAGATGCTGGTACCACTCTTTAGAGTTTGAGCAAAGCTATCTTCTTCTGCTTGAGCTACTGCAAGAATTCTTTCACCACCAGTTACTAGCTCTGGATACTGAGGTCCCATAGCAGAAATAGCACTTTGTATTAACTCTGTAATGACTAAATCTTGCGAACCCAAGATTCTCATATTTCTTATAGCTCTACGCATCATTCTGCGAAGAACATATCCGCGACCTTCATTTCCTGGAGTAACACCATCTCCAATTAACATCATGGCAGTTCGAGCATGATCTGCAACAACTCTTAAAGAAACATCCATTTGTTCATTACTACCGTACTTAACTTTGGTTAGTTCGGATGCCTTATCTAAAATTATCCTCGTAGTATCAATCTCATAGATGTTCTCAACACCCTGCAGAAGTGCTGCAGTCCGCTCCAACCCCAATCCGGTATCAATATTTTTTGCTGGCAATTCTCCGACTATTGGAAAAGAGTTTTTATCCCCACCCTCACCGCGGATGTTTTGCATAAATACTAAATTCCAAATTTCTAGATAACGATCTTCATCTGCAACCGGTCCACCCTCTTTACCGTATTCTTTACCTCGATCGAAATAAATCTCAGAGCATGGTCCACATGGACCAGGTATACCCATCGACCAAAAATTATCTGCCATACCTCTGCGTTGGATTCGATTTTTCGGAATTCCAATCTGTTTTTCCCAAATTTGCGCAGCTTCATCATCATTCTCAAACACTGTTACCCATAATTTATTCTCAGCAAATCCATATCCACCATCTGCTACAGATCTAGTAAGTAATTCCCAAGCTAGAGCGATAGCACCCTCCTTAAAATAATCGCCAAAAGAGAAATTGCCACACATTTGGAAAAAGGAAGCGTGCCTAGTTGTTTTGCCGACTTCGTCTATATCTAAAGTTCTCACACACTTTTGCACAGAAGTAGCACGCTTGTATGGCGGCTTCACCTCGCCTAAAAAGTAGGGTTTAAAGGGAACCATGCCTGCATTTACTAGTAGTAAATTTGGATCATCTGCAATCAGTGATGCAGAAGGAACAACTGTATGGGTCAGTTTTTGTGAATTGCTTGATTCAAAGAAATTCAACCAACGCGAGCGAATATCAGCGGAGTTCAATTGCTACTCCCTAGCTTTACTTTTTTTCTTACTCTTTTTTTTCAACTTTGCGGCTGAAATAACTGCAGCAGCAGCCTTCATTGCAATCGGATTATCATCAAGAAAGTCTTCGGCAGCTCTGGTTACTTTCTTAGTTATCTGTTCAATCGACTTACCAGCATTACTAATATTCTGAAGCGGACCATTGATCATGGAAACAGTTTTAGTAATCTCATCAATTAACCTAGATGCCCGAATTACTGTGTAAGAAATGGCAACTGCAATTACCGCCAATGAAGACGCCGCGATTATTGTTGCAATACCACCTGGACCCATATTAGGAAGAATACCTGATTGGCAGGTGACTATTTAACATCTAGCGGTGTATCTACCCCTGTCTCTTTGCGTTGCGCAGGTGTAATAGGTGTCGGTGCACCTGTTAGAGGATCACCACCGCTTGCAGTCTTTGGAAATGCAATCACCTCACGAATTGACTGAGCACCAGCTAGCAATGCACATAGACGATCTAACCCAAGTGCAATTCCACCATGTGGTGGTGGACCGTAGTTAAATGCTTCTAGCAAAAAGCCAAATTTGCTTTCCGCCTCCGCATTGCTTAGTCCAATAGTTTTGAAGACTCGTTGTTGCACATCTCGTTGATGAATTCGAATTGATCCACCGCCAATTTCATTTCCATTCAAGACAATATCGTAGGCATAAGCCAATGCCTCGCTTGGATTCTTATCAAAAGAATCTGCAAACTCTGGCTTAGGACCAGTAAATGGGTGGTGAACTGCAGTCCAGCCTGCTGATGGATTGTCAGCATCAACTGGTTCAAACATAGGAGCATCTACGATCCAAACAAATTTCCATGCATTTGAATCTATCAAATTACATCTGGCCCCTATCTCTAATCTAACCGCACCCAATAAGTTTTGAGATGAAACAGTAGAGCCAGCGGCAAAAAATATTGCATCGCCATTTTTTGCTCCTACAAAAGAGGCTATTTCAGCACTTTCTCTTTCAGAGAGATTTTTTGCTACTGGACCTGAAAGTACGCCATCCGACCCAACTAATATGTAAGCCAAACCTTTAGCACCTCTGGCTTTAGCCCACTCCTGCCAAGCATCCAACTCTCTTCGAGGTGAGTTAGCACCTGCAGGCATAACAACTGCACCAACATACTCAGCCTGAAAGACTCTAAAACTAGTCTCCTTAAAAAACTCGGTCACCTCAACGATCTTATTTCCAAATCTTAAATCTGGTTTATCAGATCCATAATCTCTCATAGCATCTTTGTAACTCATATGAGGAATTGGAGTCGGAATCCTATAATTTAAAACTTTCTCAAAGACATTAGACAGTACTTTTTCTGCTATTGAGATCACATCTGATTGATCGGCAAATGAGATTTCGATATCTAATTGGGTAAATTCAGGTTGACGGTCAGCTCTAAAATCTTCATCTCTAAAGCATCTTGCAATTTGATAGTAACGTTCCATCCCAGCGACCATTAACAACTGCTTAAAAAGTTGAGGTGATTGCGGAAGTGCATACCAAGATCCAGGTTGGAGTCGAACAGGTACCAAGAAATCTCTAGCACCCTCCGGAGTTGATCGGGTTAAATATGGAGTTTCGATTTCTAAAAATTCACTTTCAGCCATTACTTCTCGAATAGCAGTTGTAACTTTTGAACGCAACCTTAAGTTCTTAGCTGGACCTTCCCTCCTTAAATCCAGATACCGATACTTAAGCCTTACCTCCTCCGATATATTTGCAATATCGCCACTATCAACCGGAAAAGGTAGTGCGGCTGCCTCACTTAAAACCTCTAATTTTTCGCATACAACTTCAACTTCACCAGTTGGAATTTCCTTATTTTCATTTCCAGCTGGTCTTAGTTTTACTGTTCCTGTTATCAAGACACACCACTCAGCTCTTAATTCACCGGCAATCTTCTCATCATTGATTACAACTTGTACGGAACCTGTTGAATCCCGTAAATCAATAAAAGCAACACCACCGTGATCTCGCCGACGTGCAACCCAGCCTGCTAGAACTACCTTTGTATCTATGTCTTTTGAATTTAATTTACCTGCATCATGAGAGCGCAACATTAATTTGAATTCCCTAGTTTACTAATTAAATCCGATACATCTAGCTTACTAGAAATAATATTTCCACTACTCATCTCTTTAATCTCACATTTACCTGTTGATATTTCATCATCACCAATTACTAAAGCAAAAATTGCACCACTTTTATCTGCGGCCTTCATCGCTCCTTTTAGCCCTCGATCACCATAGGCCATGTCACACCTAATGCCAGAGTTTCTTAACTCGGATAGCAGATTGAAACTAAATGATTTTGCAGCTTGAGTTATCGGAGCTATAAACAGATTAATTGGATTAATTACAGTTGGCAGGCATTTTTCAGCGTTGCAAGCCATCAAAACTCGATCCACGCCAAGTCCAAAACCAATTCCACTTAGATCAGATCCGCCAAGAGAGCCCATTAATCCGTCGTATCGGCCTCCGCCACCGATTCCAGATTGCGCTCCTAACAGAGGATGGTCAAATTCAAAAGTAGTACCTGTGTAGTAATCCAAACCTCTAACCATTCTCGGGTTTACCTGGTATGAGATATTTAATGAATCTAGCAAGCTCTTAACTTTATTAAAGTGGTTTGCGCTCTCATCACTTAAATAATCCATCAACAATGGTGCATCACTCATCAGTGACTTGATCTCTTCTCGCTTATCGTCAAATAGTCTAAGCGGATTAAGTTTTGCTCGTTGAGCTGTAGCCTCATCTAAATTCAAATTGCTAATAAATTTTACAAGATCTTTCCGATGAGCCTCTCGGCTTTTGCTATCGCCAAGTGAAGTAATATTCAAAGTAAATTGCTTAAGTCCTAATTCTCTAAAAGCATTCTCTGCAACTGCGATTACTTCAACATCTATTTCTGGATCGTCATACCCAATTGCCTCAATTCCCACCTGATAAAACTGCCGATACCGTCCAGCTTGGGGTCTTTCAGCTCTGAAGAAAGCACCCGAATAAAATAGTTTTACCGGCAACTGCCCCTTATCTAAGTTGTGTTCAATTACCGCTCGCATAACACCGGCAGTTCCTTCAGGACGCAACGTAATTGATCTGCCGCCTCGATCCTCGAAGGTATACATCTCTTTGCTGACTACATCAGTTGATTCACCAACACCTCTAGTAAAAACCTCAGTCTCTTCAAAAACTGGTAGCTCAATTAATGAATATCCAGCATTCTTAGCCTTTTGAAGTAATAGGTCTCTGACATATTCAAATTGAATAGATGAAGGTGGAAAATACTCACTAACACCTTTGGGGGCTTGAAACTTACTCAACTTCACCGCCCAATCTGATCTAGGAAATCACCTTGCAAGTAGGGATTTCTTACTCGCTCTATGCCAATTGTAGTTTGCTCCCCATGTCCAGGTAGGACATTTAACTCATCAGAGAGAGTCAAAATTCGCTCTTTTAAGGTCCTTTTCATATCTACTGCGGACCCAGTGGGTAAATCTGTTCGTCCAATGCTACCTGCAAACAAAACGTCACCTGAAATAAGTTGCTCATTATTTACGGTGAAAACCACTGAACCTTTTGTGTGGCCTGGAGCAAAAATTGATTCAAAATTTAGACCTGCTAATTCAAAAGCAGAAAAATCTTGTAACTCAATAATTTCGGATGGCTCTTTAAACTTAGTAATACCAAACGCCCTTAAAAGCTGTTCACTTTCACCACCACTTTTTAGGGCTCCAAATGGATTTTCCAAGAGAAAGCGATCTTCCTTGGAAATAAAAGTTCGCATTGGAGTAGATTTAGTCAACGGAAGTACCGAAAAAAAATGGTCTAGATGCCCATGAGTAATTAAAACTGCCACCGGCTTTAATTTGTATTGGTTGACCTTTAAAATAATTTGACTTACTAAGTCTGGATTGCCTATTCCTGGATCAACAATTACGCACTCTTGGCCTGCCTCTGCAGCAATAATCCAGCAGTTGGTCTCAAAGTAATCAGCGACTACCCGATCAATTAGCATCATCACCCCTGCTTTCTCATCGCACAATACGCTTAGAATTTCACAAATATCAGGTGACTAGGCTATCTTTTAGCCAGATAGAAACACGTATTTAAGGGCTGTAAGGCTTTTAAATATAACGCCACCCCATAACGAAAGCTCACAAGAGCAATCGCGCAATGAAAGGTAAACATGTATGAGTAATCAAGAGTCATTAAACCTTTCAAGCACAGGGGCTGCGTCAGTATTAATTGGAGATCCTTCAAAATTTGGCCGTGTTGGTGAAGATGGCACTGTTTATGTAATAACTCCAGAGGGTGACCGCGTAGTTGGTTCATATCCGGGAAAAAATTCAGATGAGGCTCTTGCCTACTTTGTAAAAAAGTTTGAAATGGTTGCATCAGAGGTAGCACTTCTTGCAGCCAGGATTAGATCTGGCGCCATGGTTCCAAGCGATGCCCACGATGCGGTAAATAAGTTACGTAATCAGATTAAGGATTTAAATGGAGTTGGCGATCTGGTAAATCTTGCAAATTCTCTTGAAAAAATTCCTGCCTTGATCGTTGAACATGAGTCAACTTATCAAGCCAAAAAGGCTGCTCAAGCTGCTGAAAAAGAAGCTAGAAAAGCTGAAGCAACTGCAATTAAGGAGAAAATTGTTACTGAAGCAGAGTCTCTCGTTGACTCAGTAGCATGGAAAGCAACCACCGCTCGGTTAAAGGAATTACTTGATGATTGGAAAAAAGCTCCTCGTCTAGACAAAAAAGTTGATACTGCGCTATGGAAGAGATTTTCATCTTCCCGAAATAAGTTTGATAAGAGGAGACGAACCCATTTTGCAGGTTTAGAAGCTGAGCATAAAAAGGTGGCAGCAACCAAAGAGATTATTGTCAATGAAGCCGAGAGGATTTCTAACTCTAAGGATTGGGTTAATACTGCAAAGCAATACAAGGTACTCATGGACAAATGGAAAGCTTCGGGTAGAGGTAAGAAATCAACAGATGCTGCACTTTGGAGTAGATTCAAAGCTGCTCAAGACAGATTCTTTACCGCCAAAAATGCAGATATGGAAAAGCGGAAAGGCTCAATGGCTGAAAACTTAACTAAGCGCGAGGCGATGATGGTTGAGTTTGAGGCACTACTTCCAATATCTGATTTCAAGTCAGCTAAGAAAAAGTTTTTTGATCTTATGGCCAAATGGCAAAAAATTGGTATGACTGATCGTAAAAAGAGAGCTGCATTTGAAAGCAAAATTAAGAGAATTGAAGAAGAAATTAATGAAGTTGAAAGAAACTTCCAACGTAAAAGTGATCCAACCGCAAAAGCACAAGCAAACAAAGTTGTTCAAGGTTTGGCTGAAGCAATTGAGAACTATGAAAAACAAGCTGAAAAAGCCGAGGCGGCTGGCCAAATTGCCAAAGCAATGGTTGCGCGTGAGGCTGCAGCGGCAAGAAGGGCTTGGCTAGAGCAAGCTCAAAAAGGTTTAACTGAATTTACCTCTTAGTTATTGAATACTCTATTTACATCATAAACACCCTCAACAGATCTGACTGCAGTTAAGACTGTATCTAGATGAGAAGCATCCGCCATTTCAAATAAGAACTTGCTGATAGCTGTTTGATCTTTATTGGTTACAACTGATGCACTGAGTATGTTTACATGCTGATC
>Ga0214923_10002311_pt1 | contig 25518 bp, 20 predicted proteins | sample LL1510_MetaG_FD_177993 | JGI IMG/M metagenome (GOLD analysis project Ga0214923, IMG submission 177993) | Freshwater microbial communities from Lake Lanier, Atlanta, Georgia, United States - LL-1510 | ecosystem: Environmental > Aquatic > Freshwater > Lake | place: USA: Georgia | collected...
TGCCGCTGGCTCGGCAAGCCAAGGTTGCCTCGCCTGCGGCGGCCGGCCTCCAGCCGGCCGTCGCCGTAAGCCGAAGCAGGCCCGAAGGGATGCGCCGGCGCGAAAGAAAGCGCCATCCATGGCCCCCGCCGCTTGCCGCTGGCTCGGCAAGCCAAGGTTGCCTCGCCTGCGGCGGCCGGCCTCCAGCCGGCCGTCGCCGTAAGCCGAAGCAGGCCCGAAGGGATGCGCCGGCGCGAAAGAAAGCGCCATCCATGGCCCCCCGCTAGCCGTAGGACAGGCTTCAGCCTGTCATCCCGCACACCCACCCGCATCCGGAGCCGGCGGTAGGCATGCTCGACTCCGGTCGTGTTGAGAGTGCTGGACTCGTGGGTGTTGATCGGGAATCAATGGTCCTCAACGACTCCCTTCGTCTGCGCGTGCCCACCAACCGTCTCCGCCGAAACTTCCCAGCGCCTACGAGAGACACGGGGCAAGCGTCCCGCTAGCCGTAGGACAGGCTTCAGCCTGTCATGCCCATGTAGGACAGGCTTCAGCCTGTCATCCCGCACACCCACCCGCATCCGGAGCCGGCGGTAGGCATGCTCGACTCCGGTCGTGTTGAGAGTGCTGGACTCGTGGGTGTTGATCGGGAATCAATGGTCCTCAACGACTCGCTTCGTCTGCGCGTGCCCACCAACCGTCTCCGCCGAAACTTCCCAGCGCCTACGTGATGAGGCACAGGGCTACCCAGTGCCCCCTGGGGGGCCGGGCTTCAGCCTGTCGTCCGTCGTGGTCGATCTCATTCGTGGAAGCAGCGTCGGGATCGGGGTCTGCGCCCCGCACGGAGCCCGTCCCGGACGTACGCTTTGCCCCGGTGGAAAAGTCTCCGCGACCCTCAAGCCCCATGCCGCACGAGCATTCCGACACGCCGTGGATCGAGCGGACGCTGGCGAGCCCCGCCGTGCGGGCGGGCTACCTCAGCCTCGTCGCCCACGTCGTCGTCTGCCTCGTGCTCGCGCTCCTCGCGCTCGACGCCCGGCGCGAGGCGCCGATCAAGCCGCTCCTGTTGCGGTTCGGGGCCGAGCAGGCGGCCGGCGACGAGCCGCTCGTCGACATCGACCTCGGCGAACCGTTGCCGGCTGCAGACGCGCCCGCTCCGGATCCCGCGGTCGACGTCGCGCCTCCGCAGGCTCCCGCCGACGACGTGCCTTTGATCGCGATCGCGCCGCCCGATATCCCGGCGCCGTCGCCGGCGGACGGGCTGCCCGTTCGACCCGACCCGACGGGCACACCCGCGCGGCCGGCGGCCGTGCGACTGGGCGCCGCTCCCGCCGTCGGTGGCCGGCCTTCGCCAGCGATCGCGCCCGCGGTCACCGGCACGGCGGCGTTCGCCGCGCGGCGCGGCGCGGCTCGCGGTGCGGCGGCCCGCGCCCGGGGCGGGTCGGCGGCCAGCGAGGCGGCCGTCGACGCGGGGCTCGCCTGGCTCGCGCTCCACCAGGCAGCCGACGGGTCGTGGCAATTCGACCTCTCCGGCTGCCGCTGCGACGGCGCCTGCCGCGACCCCGGCACGCTCACCGGGTCGACGGCGAGCACCGCGCTCGCGCTCCTGCCGTTTCTGGGCGCGGGGAGCACGCACCTCGATGGCCGCCATCAGCAGACCGTGTCGCGCGGCGTCTATTACCTCGTCAGCCGGATGCAGCCCACGCCGCGCGGGGGCGACTTCTGCGAGGGGACGATGTACGGCCACGGCGTGACCACCCTCGCGCTCGCCGAGGCGCTGGGCATGACGGGCGACGAGATGCTCGTGCCCTACCTGCGCGACGCGGTCCGCTTCATCGAGACCGCGCAGGATCCGCACGGCGGCGGCTGGCGCTATCTGCCGGGGCAGGCCGGCGACATCACCGTTTCGGCCTGGCAGATTGCCGCGCTGAAAAGCGCGTCCCTCGCGGGCATGGAGGTGCCCTCGCCGACGATCGAGGCGGCGCGGCGGTTTCTCGACCGCGTGCAATCGCAGAACGGCGCCGCCTACGGCTACCGCACGCCCGCCGCCAAGCCCTGCACGTCGGCGATCGGCCTGCTCTGCCGGATGTACACCGGCTGGGGCAGCACCCACGAGCCGCTCCAGCGCGGCGTGACGAACCTCGCCAAGCCCGGCCCCTCCCCGACCAACGTCTACCAGAACTTCTACCTCGCGCAGGCCCTGCTCCAGCTCGACCATCCGGTCTGGCCGCGCTGGAACGCGCGCAACCGCGACCAGCTCGTGGCCTCCCAGGCGCGGTTCGGCCACGAGACCGGCAGCTGGTTCTTCGCCGATCACGACACGGCCCCCGGCGGGCGTCTGGCCCACACAGCCCTCGCCGTGCTCACGCTCGAGGTCTACTACCGGCTCCTGCCGATCTACCGGGAGGAGGCGGTGGACGGCGGTTTCTGACGGTCGCGCGACGCCCAACGTCTATCATTGCGGCGGAGGCCGTCCGTGCGTCTGGTCACCTACTCTTGGCTCGTGGTCGTGCTGGCCGTGGCATGCGCCGCGATCGACTGGCTGGGGATCGCCGGATGGATGGCCGCGGCGGTGGTGCTCGCGAGCCTCGCCGCGCACGTCGCGGGCAACGCGCTCGGCACGCGGATGCGGGAGGCGACCGACCGCGACCTCGCCCGGCGCACGCGGCCCCGGGCGCCGGAGCCCGTGCCCGCGGCCGGTCCCTCGCACCTCGAGCGCACCGGCGGTCTGGGTCGGCTCGTGCCGGTGTCGGCGGGGATCGGCGCCGCCTGCGGCGCGGCGGCGGGCACGGCCGCGCTCGTCACGCTCACCTCCTGCTCGTGGGCGGGAGCCGCGCTCGGCGGAGTCTCGTCGGCCGTGATCGGCGGCCTGTTCGGGTTTCTCGGCGCCAGTTTTGTCGAGATCCTGCGGACGAGCCTGCGCGAGGCGATCGCCGCGGAGCGGGCGGCTCCGCCGCCGCGCCACGGCTGAAACGCCCGGCGCGGCTCGACCACGCGACGGCGTGGCGGCGCCGGTGCAGGCGTGGTACAACCCGAGGACCGGTCAGGCAACGTCACCACACGAGGATCCCCCATGGCAAAGCCCCATCGCGGCCTCAAGAAGGCCAACCACGGCGCCCGGCCCGCCAACAGCAAGGCCCGGAAGATGAAGCGCAAGCACATCCGCACCTGATCCGGCTTCGCCCGACGGAGTACGGCCGTGGCCCCGCGCGACTACATCATCCACCCGAGCGAATACGACCTCGACCACGTCATCGCCGACATCCACGAGATCCGCCGCTGGAACAAGCAGCGGTTCGAGATGGAGCAGCTCACGGCGATCGTGCACGAGGACCAGTCGCGCGGGCTGTGCGTGGGCTACAAGGACCTGACGCGCGACGAGTTCTGGGTGCGCGGCCATTTCCCCCAGATGCCGCTGATGCCCGGCGTAATGATGTGTGAGGCCGCCGCGCAGCTCTCGAGCTACTACACGCAGAAGCACAACCTCCTCGATGCACGGGTGATCGGATTCGGCGGCCTGGAGGAGGTGCGGTTCCGGGAGCCGGTGGTGCCCGGCGACAGGCTCGTGATCGCCGTCGAGCGGGTGCGGGTGCGGCCGAAGGCGATGATCGTCTGCCGCTTCCAGGGCGTGGTCCGCGACGCCATCGTGGTCGACGGCGTCATCAAGGGGGTGCCGCTGCCGGTCGACTTCCTCCTCGAATCGTCCGGCGGTGCGGCGGCCCACTGATGCCGCGCCGGCCGCCGAAGAAGCCCGACCCCGCCCTCGACCTCTCGACGCACCTCCTCGCGCTGGCCGATCTGCCGGTGCCCCTCGACCCGGCCACGCTCTTCCCGACCACGGCCCCGATCGAGCTCGAGGTCGGCAGCGGCAAGGGGCTGTTTCTCGACACCGCCTCGGCAGCCCGCCCCGACTGCAACTTCCTCGGCGCCGAACTCGCAGTCGGCTACGCCCGCCTCTGCGCCGCCCGGCTCGCCCGCCGCGCCGCCACCAACGCACGGATCATCCAGGGCGACGCCACGTGGCTCGTGCGCGGCCTGCTTCCCGACGCCTGCCTCGCTGCAATCCACGTCTACTTTCCCGACCCCTGGTGGAAGGCCCGGCACCGCAAGCGCCGCGTCTTGTCGGAGACGTTCCTCCGCCATGCCGGCCGCGTGGTCCCCGCAGGTGGCGAACTCCACGTGTGGACCGACGTCGAGGAATACTTCCTCGAATCGCTCGACTTCACCCGGGCCACGGGCCTCTTCTCCGAGCCGGAGCCGGTCGACGAGCGGGCTGCCGAGCACGACCTCGACTACCGCACGCATTTCGAGCGCCGCACCCGCCTCGCCGGCGCCCCGGTCTGGCGGGCCCTGTTCACCCGCAACAGCACCCCGGCGTCCGTCACCCGCGTCACGTAGGACAGGCTTCAGCCTGTCATGCCCTCGCGTAGGACAGGCTTCAGCCTGTCGTGCCCTCGCGTAGGACAGGCTTCAGCCTGTCATGCCCTCGCGTAGGACAGGCTTCAGCCTGTCATGCCCGGAGCCAGACAGGCTGAAGCCCGGAGCCAGACAGGCTGAAGCCTGTCCTACCGCGCCGCTTCGTAGGTGCGGCCGGCCTGGCTGCGGGAGGTCTGGGTCAGGGCGACCCGGTAGAGCCGCTCGCCCGCCGGGGTCGGGTAGTCGCCCGTGATGCAGGCCTGGCAGAGGTCCGCGGCGTCGAAGCCGATCGACCGGGCCACCGACTCGACCGGCAGGTAGCGGAGGGAGTCGGCCCCGAGTTTCGCCGCCATCGCCGCCTGGGCCTCCTCCGTGAGCCGCCCGTCGCGTAGGAATACCGGTGCGAACAGTTCGTCGATCGTCGACATGTCGATGCCGTAGAAGCAGGGGGCCACGATCGGCGGGCAGGCCACGCGCACGTGGATCTCGCGGGCCAGGCCCAGCGACCGCATCCGGCCGAGCAGCACCTTCATGGTGGTGCTGCGCACGATCGAGTCCTCGACGAGCAGCACCCGCTTCCCCTCGAGCACCTCGCGGAGCGGCGTGTACTTCGACTCCGCCTTCTGCCGCCGGCTCGAGGCGCCGTCGATGAAGGTCCGGCCGGTGTAGCGGTTGCGGATCAGGCCCTCGACGCAGGGGATCGAGAGCGCGTAGGCCATGGCGTCGGCCGCGGCCTTGCTCGTGTCGGGCACGGGCACCACGACGGTGTCGGCGTCGACCGTCACCGTCTCGAGGCGGGCGAGTTCCTCGCCGAGCCGCTTGCGGGTGAGGTAGACGCTGCGGTCGTCCATGGTGCTCGCCACGTTGGCGAAGTAGATCCACTCGAAGAAGCAATGGGCCCGGCGCGGGCTCTCCGCGAACCGCTCGACCCTGGCCTCGCCGCCCTCGACGATCAGCGCCGTCCCCGGCTCGAGCGAGTGGATCGACTCGGCCGGGAAGCCGAGGTTGAGCAGGGCCACGCTCTCGCTGGCGGCCGCGACGAGCGGCCCCGAGCGGGCATACTCCATCGGCCGGATGCCGAGCGGATCGCGGGCCACGATCATCCGCCCGCAGGCGTCGAGGATGGCGAGGTTCCAGGCGCCGTCGAACCGGGCCGCGATCGCGGCCAGGAGGTCGACCGGCCGCGGGTCGGCGAGCCCCGAAAGCTCGTTGCCGATCGCGTGCATGATGACCTCGGTGTCGTTGTCGCGGGCGAGGTGGTTGTCGTCGCCGGCGAGGATTTCGGCCCGCAGTTCGGGGTAGTTGGCGAGCTGCCCGTTGAACCCGAATGAAAACCATTTCCGCTTCTGGATGTGGGGCCGTTCGAGCGGCTGCGCGTAGCCGCGGTCGTCGGCGCCGCACGTCGCGTAACGCACGTGGCCGATCGCCGCCCGGCCGAGGTGCTGCTCCATCAGACTCTCGTACGTCCCGCGGTGCCCGAGGCGGAACACCTCGCTCACGGTGCCCACGTCCTTGACCGTGGCGAGCAGCTGGCTGCGGGAGGGGTTCCACGCCGTCATGCCGGCCGAGAGCTGGCCCCGGTTCTGGATGTCGAGCAGCATCCGCGGCACGAGCCGCGACACCTCCTCTGGACCCTGGGCGGGGCAGAGCGGGCTCGTGTCGGGCCCCGGCAGGTGGTAGATGGCCGCCAGGCCGCACTCGTGATGAAGTTCGCTCACCGCAGACGTCCGAGGGACCGCCGGGAAGGCACGCGACCATGGAGCCCCGGCACTATACCGCTCCTCCCGGCGGCCCCTCAACGCGCCGCCGCCTTCCGGCACGAAACCGGCTCCGCCGCTCGAGGCGTCGCCGGCCACAGCCGCGGCGGTGGCCGACCGCGGCCCGGGCTGGGTAGGATGCTGGCTCGACCGCGCCTCGCCTTTCCAGTGTCACCTCCATGGCCGATTCCTCGCGCCGGGCCCTCGCCGACGCCTCCCGACTCGTCGTCGTGAAGGTCGGCACCCGCGTGCTCACCGGGGCCGACGGTCTGCTCGACGCGGGGCGGATCGAGTCGCTCGGCCGGCAGTTCGACGCGCTGCTCTCCCGGGGGAGGCGGATCGTGCTCGTGAGTTCCGGCGCCGTCGGGGCGGGGATGGGCCGGATGGGGCTGGCGACCCGTCCCCAGGAACTCGCCCACCTGCAGGCGGTGGCCGCGATCGGCCAGAGCAGCCTGATCGAGGCCTACGAGCGGGCCTTCCGCGGCCACGGGCGGCACGCCGCCCAGGTGCTGCTCGTGGCCGACGACCTCCAGGATCGGGCCCGCTACCTCAACATCCGCAACACGCTCCGCGCCCTGCTCGACTACGGCGCGATCCCGGTCATCAACGAGAACGACACCGTGAGCGTCGAGGAGCTGCGGACGAGTTTCGGCGACAACGACCGCCTCGCGGCGCTCGTCACCACGCTCCTCGGGGCCGACCTGCTCGTGCTTCTGTCCGACGTCGACGGCGTGTTCGACCGGCATCCCGCCGAGCCGGGCGCCGTCCGCGTGCCGCTCGTCGAGCGGATCGACGGCCGCATCGAGGCGCTCGCCCGCGACCGGCTCGGCGGCGTGTCGAAGGGTGGCATGGCGAGCAAGATCGCGGCGGCGCGGATCGTGACCGAGGCCGGCGGCTCGTGCGTCATCGCCTCCGGCCGCGACGATCACGTCCTCGAGCGGCTGATGGCGGCCGACGACGTGGGAACGGCCTTCGCGGCCCGCGGGGCGGCGCTGCCGGCGTGGAAGCGGTGGCTCGGCTGGTCGGCCGACGCCCGCGGCCTGGTCGTCGTCGACGACGGGGCCCGCGACGCCGTCGTCGCACAGGGCCGCAGCCTGCTCGCCGCCGGCGTGCGCCGGCTGGAGGGGGAGTTCGCCACGGGCGACGTCGTGTCGCTCGCCGCCGCCGACGGACGCGAGTTCGCCCGCGGCCTGGTCAACTACGCCGCCGCCGAGCTGCGCCGCATCGCCGGCCTGAAGACCGACCGGATCGCCGCCGAGCTCGGCTACTGCCCCTACGACGAGGTGATCCACCGCGACAACCTGGCGATCACCCGCCGCGACCCCGCCGCCGACTGAGGCCGCCGGCCCCCATGCTGCACGAGTTCCTCATCGTCCTGGCGCTGATCCTCGCCAACGGGTTCTTCTCCGGGGCGGAGATGGCGATCGTCGCCAGCCGCCGGGGCCGGCTGCGGCAGATGGCCGATGCCGGCGACGAGGCGGCGAGGAAGGCCCTCGAGCTCGCCTCGAGCCCCGACAAGTTCCTCCCCACGGTGCAGATCGGGATCACGCTCGTGGGCACGCTCGCCGCCGCGTACGGCGGCGACCGGATCGTGAGCGACCTGGCCGACCGGATCGCGTCCGGAGGGCCCGCGGCGCTCGTCGGCGCGGCGCGGCCGATCGCGCTGACCACGTTCGTGGCCGTGCTCGCGTTTCTCACGCTCCTGCTCGGCGAGCTCGTGCCGAAGCGGCTCGCGCTGCGGCGGGCCGAGTCGATCGCCCGGCTCGTCGCCCCGGCGATGCAGGTCTTCGCGCGGGTCGCCAAGCCGCTGGTGTGGGGCCTCGGCACGGCGACGTCGGCGGTGCTCTTCCTGCTCGGCGCGCACAAGCAGACGGAGCCGAGCGTCTCGGTGGACGACATCGAGCACCTCCTCGAGGCGGGCCGGGCGGAGGGGGTGCTCGAGGCGGTGGAGCAGGCCGTGGCGACGGAGGCGCTGCGGCTCGGCGAGCGCACCGTCCGCGACATCATGCGGCCCCGCATCGACCTCGATGCGATCGACATCGATACGCCGCCGGCCCAGGTGCTCGGGGCGATCGCGATGGCCGGCTACTCGCGGCTCCCGGTCTACGAGGGCTCCCTCGACCACATCCTCGGCTACGTCTCGCTCAAGGACGTGCTGCGGCACACCTGGATGGGCTGGCCGATCGAGCTCCGCAGGATGATGCACCGCGCGCTCTTCGTGCCGGAGACCATGCCGCTCGACCGGCTGCTGGGCCTGTTCCAGAAGGAGAAGAACCAGCTCGCGATCGTGCTCGACGAATACGGCGGCACGGAGGGGCTCGTGACGCTCGAGGACGTGCTCGAGGAACTCGTCGGCGAGATCCACGACGAGCACCGCCACGGCGCCGAGAAGGACTTCGTGCACCGCGACGACGGCTCGTGGCTGGTCGACGGCGGGGCCGGTATCGAGGCCCTCGCCGAGCTGTTCGACCTCACGCTCGGCCCGCAGCCCCGAGAGTATTCGACCGTGTCGGGGCTCGTGCTCGCGCTGCTGGAGCGGATTCCGGCGACCGGCGACAAGACGTCGTGGCAGGGGCTCTCGATCGAGGTCGTCGACATGGACGGCCGCCGCATCGACAAGCTGCTCGTCACCCGGGCGTGAGCCGATGCCTGGTGTGCCGGACACCGGCACCCACCGATACCCCGAATCACTCCCCCTTGCTCGCAGCCCGCCAATTGACCATGTCGAGCATGTCCTGGAGCACGAACGGCTGGGGGAATTTCTCGTCGAGCTGCTCGAGCACCTTGCGATAGCGATCGACCAGGTCCACGATGTCGTCGGCCGTGAGCCTGTCTCCACGGAGCACGGGGGAGGCGTCGAGCACCTTTCGCCAGGCGGCGAACGACTCCTCGTAGGCCTTTTTCGCCGGCAGCAGCCGGGCGTTTTCGAACTCGCGCTCCGCCCGCCAGGCCGCCTCCCGGGCCTGGAGCGCCGTCTCCGTCGTTCCCACCTCGCAGGCGGCCCGCCAGTAGTCGAAGTTCACGATCTCGCGGTAGCGCTCGATGATCTGGGCGGTCTCGGCGGCCTCGAGGTACTGGCGGGCGAGCTCACGGGCCTTGTCGCGGAGTTCCGGCGGCGCCTCGCGGGCCACCATGGGCCAGGTCACCGCCAGGGCGGCCTCGGCCTCCGCGGCCGCCCGCTGCTGCGCCTCCGTGCGATCGATCGCCGGCACGTCGAGTGCCGCCCGCTGGTCGGCGGAGAGGCCCGCCCGCTTCCGCTCGCGGAGCGCCTCGAACGCGCCCGGCAGGAGGGCCTCGATCTCGTCGGCGATCTTCTTCGTGCGGGCCAACTCGGCCTCGCGCATCCCGAGCCGGATCGGGACGTCCCACGAGGTCGGAATCTCGCGCACCGAATAGCGCCGCATCTCGTCGGTGGCGAGGCTCCAGGCGTCGCGGGCCGTCTCGCCGAACGTGCCGTCCTCCTCGAGCGCGCGGGCATAGTTGATCGCCGTCATCATCGGCTCGCTGTGGAAGATGAGCGGCGTCGTCTTGAGGGGGGCCCCCGAATCGGTGAGCTGCTGACCGGCCACGTATTTCTCGCGGGCCACGAGCCAGTTGTCGCGTTCCGGGAGCGTGCGGCCCGGGCGGTCGCGCTCGTGGAAGTCGTCGTCGGCCTTGAAGAGACGACGGTATTGCTTCTTCTCGTCGGCCCGGCCGATCTTCTGCCCGAGGAACCATCCCATCCGCCCGAGCAGCCGCGGCTCGCGCTGGTTGAGCGCGATGCCCTGCCGCAGGAACTCGATCCCCTTCATGACCCAGGCGTAGCGGTCGTGGTAGTCGTCGAACTCGACCGAAATGTTGTAGGAGAGGTTGTGGGCCTGGAAATCCCAGACGGAGTAGAAGTTCGGCTGCAGCTTCGTCATCTGCTCGAGGGCCGCCGAGAGGTTCGTCCAGTCCTCCACCTTCTTGTAGTGGTTGGCCCGGTCCCAGAGCAGCGTCACGGCCACGTTCTTGAGCCCGAGCGTGGCCAGGCGCATCGTCTCGCTGGTGGGATCGACCTCGCCGAGGTTCGCCTGGGAGAGGCCGTGCTTCGCCCGCTGCCGGGCCAAGAGGCCGCCCGGGCTGGCGGAGTCGGCCGGCTGGCTGAGCACCGAGAGCGGCACCAGCAGCACCGCGATCGCCACGAGCGCCAGGAGCGTCTCCCGCCGCAGTCCGAGCCACGACTTCGCCGTCGACGTCATGCCGCCACCTCCCGGGCCTTGAGACACACAGCCCCGACCACGAAAAACGCGAGCAGGTAGCCGAGCGTCTCGGCCGCATGGGCTCCCACGAGGTCGAAGGGAATGTCGAATCCGCCGGTGAGAAAGTCGCCCGTGCCGAGCGACGAGAGCGACGGGAAGATCGCCGCCCCCAGCCGCATCGGGGCCAGGAGGAGCGTGTCGACCGCCTTCATCGCGGTCACCGCGGGGCTGGGGTCGAGTTCCAGCGTGATGCTCTGCTGCGTGACGATCCGGTAGAGCGACTCGATCGGGCCGCCGCCCGGCGCGAGCTGGCTGTCACCGGTGACCTGGCTCTCGAAGAGCCGCTGGATGAACTCGCGGAACTGGCCCACGAGCACGACCGCGAGCGTCGCCAGGAGCGCCACCGGGCCGGCGAGGAACGTGCTGAACATCACCCCCAGGGCGGTCACCAGGAGCATCGAGAACCAGGCGCCGAGGCAGCTCTTCGCGTAGTTGACCGCGAACGAGCCGCTGCCGCGGCGCAGGTAGAAATCGGCCTGGGCCACGCCGTAGTACTGGGCCGGCTCCAGGCACTGGAGGACGATCTCGACCGTGCCGTCGGTGACGAGGTCGGTGAACAGGTCGACCTGCCTCGTCCCACCGTCGGCGGTCGTGGTGACGACCTGCCGGGGGATGACGAGCGAATCGATCGTGAATTCCTTGGCGGTGAAATAGATCGGATCGCTCTGCAGGCCGGTGGCGGGATTCCGCACCCGCACGCTGCCGGCGATCCCCTTCTCGATGTCGCCCTTGTAGGTGCGGAACACCCGCACGATCATCTCCAACGGCAGGCCGTCGGGGAACTCGCGCTCGGTCAGCCCCGTGAAGGTCCAGATCGCCGCCGCGAGCGACCCGCCCTCGATGTACTGGCGGTAGGACCACTCGGCCCCGACGCTGATCCCCTTCGTGCTCGGCTTCCCCTGGCGGTCGAGGAACCGCAGCGTGCCGCGCAGCGGCTTGCGGGCCTCGAGCAGCCCCTCCGGCGGACCCACCTCGCAGGTCTTCACGCCCCCCTGCTCGAGCATGCGGACGGAGTGCCGGTGCCCCTGAACCGTGTCGGTGCGGCCGGTGCCGTCGGCGTCGAGTTCGACGCGGTGCCGGTGGCCGCGGACGAGGCTGGTCCGCCCCTCGAAGCCGGCCGCCGAGCCGTCGTCGGCCTTGATCTCCACGACGTCGTCGGCGAGCAGCTCGTGTTCGTGCCGCACGCTCCGCACGACGAACGCCCAGCCGACGGCCCCCATCACCGCCAGCAGCACCGTGCCGACGAGCGCGAAGCCGAGCATCCGGCCGAGCACGATCTCGCAGGTGCGCACGGGCTTCGTGGTGACGGTCTGGATCGCCTTCGCCTTGATGTCGGCCGGCAGGCTGAAGACCGAGAGCACGAGCACGACGAGGCACACGAGCAGGTTCGTGGCGGAGAGGATGAACCCGAGGTACAGCTTTCCGGGGTTCACGCTCGCCGGGTCGAGAAACCAGCCGGCGAACAGGATGATCACGGCGAACAGCCCCAGCACCACGAGCACGTTCCGCCGCAGCGACTCCTGCACCGCCAGCCGTGCCAGCGCCCAGATGCGGCGCGGCGACATCCCGCCCAGGTCGGCGAGCGTGCCGAGCACGCCGCGGTAGACGCGGTCGCCGGCGGCGAGCGGCCCGTGCATCACCGACTGCACGAGCCAGGCGAGCGCCGCGGCGAACACGGCCACCAGGCCCGCCGCGAACAGGTAGGCCACGAACGCCGGCCCGATCCAGGCCGCGAACTTCGGGATTTCCTCTTCGAGCACCATCGCTTCGTCCGCCTCACGGGCCGGGGGGCCGGCCCGCCCCTCACGCGTTCCGGTCGGCCTGCCGGGCCCGCCGCCCGGGCCGGGCCTCGGTGTCGCGCACCACCTCGAGGAAGAGCTCCTCGAGCGTCGTGGTGGGATTGCCGACCTCGATGTCGGCGCCGCCGTGCCGCTGGAGCACCGCCCGCACCTCCTCGACCGCCGCCGAGGGCAGGCCCCGGGCCCGGATCTGCGTGACGTCGGTGACCCGCAGAAGATCCTCCACGCGGCCGAGTTCCTTGAGCTCCCCCTGGTGGAGCACGGCGATGCGGTCGCAGACGTCCTCCACGTCGGCGAGCAGGTGCGACGACATGATCACCGTCTTGCCCCGTTTCTTGAGGTCGATGATGAGGTCCTTCATCTCCCGGGTGCCGATCGGATCGAGGCCGCTCGTCGGCTCGTCGAGGAGGACGAGTTCGGGATCGTTGATGAGCGCCTGGGCGATGCCGATCCGGCGGGTCATGCCCTTCGAGTACTCGCGCAACTGCCGCTTCTTGTCGCGCGACAGGCCCACCATCGCGATCAGGGCGTCGGCCCGGCGCTTCCGTTCCTCGGGGGGCATGTCGAACAGGCGACCGTAGAAGTCGAGCGTCTCCTCGGCGTCGAGGAACTTGTAGAGGTAGGTCTCCTCCGGCAGGTAGCCGACCCGCTCGTTCTTCGTGACGTCGGTGGCGTCGCGGCCGAAGAGGAGGGCCTCGCCCGACGAGGGGAAGATGAGGCCGAGAAGGAGTTTCATCGTCGTCGTCTTGCCCGAGCCGTTGGGCCCGAGCAGGCCGAAGATCTCGCCGCGGCGGATTTCGAGGTCGAGCGGCTTGAGGGCCACCTTCTTGCTGCGGCCCCAGAAATCGCGGTAGGTCTTCGAGAGGTTTCGGGCCGCGACGATCACCTCGCGATCGTCGGCTGCGCGGCCCGCGGCGGAAGCGTCCATGGTCAGGTTTGGTCCCTCGTGCACGACGAAACGGAAGACCTCCGGTTGTATCGAGAAATGACCGGCCGGGAAGGGGCCGGAGGGAGGATCATTGACAACCCACGAGAAATGCATAGGATCCTCATTTGATACTGAGTCTCAAAATCTTTTTCACCACGATTTTGGCACATACACCTATGCGAAAAAACGCAGTCGGCTTTCGCGCTGACCCCCTCGGCACGCCTTCGCGGAAGGGGTTTTCCCTGGTCGAGTTGCTCGTCGTGATCGCGATCATCGGCGTCCTCGTGAGCCTCCTGCTGCCGGCCGTGCAGAGCGCCCGCGAGGCCGCCCGCCGCTCCGCCTGCCAGAACAACCTCCGGCAGCTCGGGGTGGCGCTGCACAACTACGAACAGGCCCGACGATTCTTCCCCCCGTCGGCCCAGGCGCTGACGGGCACGGCCTCCGGGACGCCCTGGTCGGGCCAGGCGCTGATCCTTCCCTTCGTCGAGGGAGACACGCTGTTCAAGAATATCGACTTCACCCAGACGTATGGGGGCACCGCGAACAACTCTCTCAACACCACGGTGGCAAGCATGCGCGTGGATGTTCTGATCTGCTCGGCGGACCCACAGGCCACGCAGGTATTCGACACGGCGACCGGCAAGCCCAAGCATTTTCCTCTCACCTACGGACTCAATGCGGGAGACTATCTCGTCTTCGACCCATCCACCCAGAAACCCGGGAGAGGCGCCTTCGCCCCGTTCACGAATCTGCGGGCCAGCGTGTTCACCGACGGTCTGAGCAAGACGATCGCCATGTCCGAGGTCAAAGCCCGCACACCACGCAGCCAGGACGTCGGAAGCATGCCGGCGACTGTGCCCACCGATCCGACGAGCATCGGCGCCCTCGTGACGAGTGGAAGCTTCTCGGCGGATGGCGGCCATACGGAATGGGTGTGCGGCCGGTCATTGCACATCGGATTCACGACGACGCTTCCACCGAATACCGTCGTTCCGTATGCCCATTCCGACGGCCGCGTGTACGACGTCGATGTGTTCGGCGTGCGGGAACTGAGCCCGACCAAGGCATCGGACAACTCGACGACGCCGATCCGCGGAGTCGTCACGTCGCGCAGCCATCACCGCGACATGGTGAACGTGATGATGATGGACGGCTCGGTCCGTTCGATCGGCTCGGGGATCGAATGCTCGACCTGGCAGGCCCTGGGTTCGCGGGCCGGCGGCGAGGCGATCGGCGGCGACTACTGAGCCGCCGAGGTCGAACCGTCCGGAGCCCGGGCGGCGGCCCGCGTCACGGCCTCGACGAGGCCGTGCGCGGCGAGCAGTTCGGCCGGCGCGAAGTAGGCCTCGTCGGGCACGGGCCCGGCGTGGTCGATCGTCTCGGCGGCCAGGCGGTCCCACGACAAGCCGCTCGACAGGTGCCACGCCGCGGCCTGCGCCACCTTCGGCGGCACCTCGCCGCGACCGAGCCCCTCGAGCACGAGCGCGAGCCGCGGGTCGCTGGAAAACGATTCGATGGCCGTCAGTTTGTAGGCGTGGCGCGGCGACGGCTCCGGTTTGCCGTGCTCGAGGCACACGGTCGCGACGTGGAGTACGCGGGTCTTCTGCGGCGGAATCGAGAACGCACCGCCCCCCATGCCGCCCATGCCGCCGCCCCCCATGCCGCCGCCCATGCCGTTCATCCCCTGCTGGCCGAATCCGCCACCGGTCGCCTGGCCACCGCCGCCGATGCCCGCGCCACCGAATCCCGCGCCGCCGCGGCCGCCCATTCCCATGCCCATCATCTGGGCCAGCACCGGCACTCCCGCGAACGCGGCGGGCAGCCGCAGCGAGAGCGGCTTGCGGGACTTGTTCGTGACGATCACCTGCGCCGACCGGGCGTCGTTGGGGATGTAGCGGACCTCGACGAGGCCGGCCGTCTCGGCCGCGAGCAGGTCGTGCGTGCCGGCGGTGAGCGCCGTGGACGTGGTCGTCACGCCCTCGTTCGCCAGGGGGATCCGGGCGACGCCCGCCACGATCGTGGCGGCGACGACGGCGAGCCGAAGTGGAATCCGCATGGCACCGCACCCTGAGGGGAACGAACGGCGAGACGATCGCTCCAGTATCCCTTCGACCGTGGCCCCGGCAAAATCCGCGTGCAGGGCCGGATATTCTGGATATTCCGGGCCCGCGGCTGCGAGTCTGGCAGGCGAGGGAAACCTTGGCTTTCCCTCCGCCTGCCCCCAGCGGCAGGTTGTCGACGGGCATCCGCCCGTCAGGGCGGCAGGATGCCGATGTTTCGCGTGAAGTCAGCGCTTGCTGAACTGCGTGCCGCGGCGGGCGCCGCGGAGGCCGTACTTCTTGCGTTCCTTCATGCGGCCGTCGCGGGTGAGCAGCCCACCGTGGCGGAGCGGTTCGGCGAGTTCGCCGTCGAACGCCTTGAGGGCCCGGGCGATGCCGAGCCGGCAGGCACCGGCCTGACCCGTCGGGCCGCCCCCGTCGACCGTGATGTCGACGTTCACGGCCGACCGCCTCCCCACCTGGTCGAGCGCCCCGGAGACGAGCACGCGATCCTTCACGGCGGGAAAGTAGGCCTCCAGATCGCGGCCGTTGACCGAGATCTTGCCGGCGCCGCTGCGGAGCCGCACGCGGGCGACCGCCGTCTTGCGGCGGCCGGTGGCCAGGATGTCGGTGGTGCGGACTGACGTGGCGGACGGTTCGGCGGCCATCGGTGGTGGTTCCTGGATCGTGGGAAAATCGTCGGGGCGTGCGGAAGCCGTCGGCTACTTCACGCCGGCCTCGAGCGCCTCGGGCTGCTGTGCCTGGTGGGGGTGCTCGGCTCCGGCGTAGACCTTGAGTTTGTCGAGCATCACGCGGCCCAGCCGCGACTTCGGCAGCATGCGCCGCACGGCCTCGCTGACGATGAGTTCCGGCCGGCGGTGCAGGCGGTGCTCGGCGGTTTCCGTCTTCAGCCCCTGGTATCCGGTGTACCAGCGGTATTCCTTCTGCTGCCACTTCTTGCCGGTGAACCGCACCTTGTCGGCGTTGACCACCACCACGAAATCCCCCGTGTCGACGTGGGGGGTGTAGGCGGGCCGATGCTTGCCCATCAGCACCATCGCGATGTCGCTCGCGAGCCGGCCCACGATCTTGTCGCTGGCGTCGACCAGCCACCAGCGCTGCTCGACCTCGCCCGGCTTCGCCATGAACGTCTTCATCTGTTGAACACCCGTGTCACGATCTCGTGTGTGGCACCCGACCGGCCCGATGCCGCCGCCGGCCGGGCCCGTGCCTTGCGGAGCCCCGCCAACCCGCCGTCGGACGGCCAACCGCGGGAAACCTCAGAGGCTACCAGTGCCTCTTCCCCCCGGCAAGCGGCCCCGCTGCCACGCGGCGAAGCCTCGGGCGGGGCGGTTTCCAGGCCGCACCGTCCGGGCAGGCCGCGGTGTTGCCAGCCGGCGGGCGACGAATCACACTGTCGCGCGGCGAGGGAGACCCGCACCGACGGTTCCCCGCATCCCCCCGAGGCCCGCCCTGCATGAAGGTCGCCGTCGCCAAGGAAACGTTCCCCGGAGAGCGCCGAGTGGCCATCGTGCCGGCGGCGATCGCTCCCCTGAAAAAAGCCTGCGACACGCTGCCCGGCGGCATCGACGTGCTCGTCGAGAGCGGCGCCGGGGCAGCGGCCGGCTTCTCCGACGACGCCTATCGCGCAGTCGGTGCCGAGATCGTGTCGCGCGACGCCGTGTTCGCCGCCGACTGCGTGCTCGCGATCCGCACGGCCGGCGCCTGTGGCGATTCGTGGTGTGCCGACCGCGACCGCATCCGCCCCGGGCTCGTGATCATCGGCCTCTGCGATCCGCTCTCCACGCCCGACGCCTGCCGCGAGGCGGCCGAGAAGGGCGCCACGCTCTTCTCGCTGGAACTCGTGCCGCGGATCACGCGGGCCCAGAGCATGGACGTGCTCTCGAGCCAGGCCAACATCGCGGGCTACCGGGCCGTGCTCGTGGCTGCCACCGCCCTGCCCCGCATCCTGCCGATGATGACGACGGCCGCCGGCACCGTCACGCCGGCCAAGGCGCTGATCCTGGGCGCGGGCGTCGCGGGCCTGCAGGCGATCGCCACGGCCAAGCGGCTCGGCGCGCAGGTGAGCGCCTACGACGTGCGGCCCGCCGTCAAGGAGCAGGTGCAGAGCCTCGGGGCGAAGTTCGTCGAACTGCCGCTCGAGACGGGCGCGAGCGAGGCGGCCGGCGGCTACGCCAGGGCGATGGGCGACGAGTTCTACGCCAAGCAGCGCGAGCTGCTCGGCAAGGTCGTGGCCGACAGCGACATCGTGATCTGCACGGCGCTGATCCCCGGCCAGAAGGCCCCGGTGCTCGTGACCCGCGAGATGGTGTCGCGGATGCGGCCGGGGAGCGTGATCGTCGACATGGCCGCCGAGCGCGGCGGCAACTGCGAGGGCTCGGCCCCCGACGACACGGTGATCCTCGACGGCGTCACGATCCTCGGCCCCACGAACCTCGCCGCCGAGGTGCCGTTTCACACCAGCCAGCTGTTCGCCAAGAACGTGGCCACCTTCCTCGCCCACCTGGCCACCTGCGGCTTCCCCGACGTCTCGGCCGACGACGAAATCTGCCGCGACACGCTCGTGGCGAAGGGGGGCCAGATCGTCCATGCCAAGGTGCGCGAGCGGGCCGGCCTGCCGCCGCTCGAAGCATCCCCAACCTGACAACCGTCCACGCCCGCACGCGGAGTCATCCCATGCCATCGCTCGTCGCCTCGTTGCTCCTCGCCGACGCCGTCGCCGCCGAGGACCCGGCGGCCCGGTTCATCCGCCTGCTCACCGTCTTCCTGCTCGCGATGTGGGTCGGCTTCGAGGTGATCACGAAGGTGCCGCAGCGGCTGCACACGCCGCTCACGAGCGGCTCCAACGCCATCTCCGGGATCACGGCCGTGGGCGCCATCGTGGTGGCCGGCGCGATGTCCACGGCCTTCGGCACGCTGCTCGGGTTGCTGGCGGTCGTGCTCGCGATGATCAACGTCGTCGGCGGGTTCGTGGTCACGCATCGCATGCTCGAGATGTTCAACCCCAAGAAGAAGTAGCCCCGCCGGAAAGCCAATCGCATGTCGAGCCAGGCCTGGATCAACCTCGCGTATCTCGCCGCGTCGATGCTGTTCATCGTGGCGTTCAAGCTCATGACCGGCCCGCGGACGGCGGTGCGCGGCAACTACCTCGGGGCGGCCGGGATGGCGATCGCGATCCTCGCCGCCTGCTTCGAGAGCCCCGTGGTCGGCCGGCTCGCGGCCCACGGAAGCGGCAACCTCGTGCTGCTCGGCGTCGCGGGCGTGATCGGCGGCGCGATCGGGGCCGCGATGGCGATCAAGTATCCGATGACGGGCATGCCGCAGATGGTCGCGCTCCTGAACGGCTTCGGCGGCGCGGCCTCGGCGCTCGTGGCCGGCGCGGAGCTCTGGAACGCCACCGCCGCCGCGCGAGCCGCGTCCACGCCGCTCCCGGCCTGGACGCAGTTCGCGATCGCCACGGCCCTCACCGGCCTGATCGGAGCCGTCACGTTCTGGGGAAGCTTCGTGGCCTTCGGAAAACTGGAGGAGTTGCCGCAGTTCAAGAAGGCCTGGACCGATCCCAACCGCCACTGGATCAACCTCGGCCTGGCCGTCGCGACGCTGCTCTTGATCTGGGGCGTGTGTGCCAACCCGTCGTCGAACCTCCTCTACTGGGCGCTCGTGATCGTGGGCAGCGCCTTGGGCTGCACGCTCACGATGCCGATCGGCGGGGCCGACATGCCCGTCGTGATCTGCCTCTTGAACAGTTATTCAGGCCTGGCGGCCGCCGCGGCCGGGTTCGTGATCGACAACTCGGTGCTCGTGATCGCCGGCTCGCTCGTGGGCGCCAGCGGACTGATTTTGACGGCCATCATGTGCCAGGCGATGAACCGCTCGCTCACGGGCGTGCTCTTCGGCGGCCTCGGCACGACGACGGCCGCGAACGCCGACGACGTCTACGCCGGCAAGGTGAAAAGCGCGAGCGCCGAGGAGATCGCGATGGTGCTCGAGGGGGCCGAGCGGGTCGTGATCGTGCCGGGCTACGGCCTCGCCGTGGCCCAGGCCCAGCACGCCGTCAGGGAACTGGCCAATGCGCTCGAGAAGCGGGGCACGACGGTGGAATATGCGATCCATCCGGTGGCCGGCCGGATGCCGGGCCACATGAACGTGCTCCTCGCCGAGGCCGACATCCCCTACGAGAAGCTCCGCGAGATGGACGACATCAACCCCACGTTCCCGGAGACCGACGTGGCGATCGTGATCGGGGCCAACGACGTGGTGAACCCGGCGGCCCGCACCGATCCCAAGAGCCCGATCGCCGGCATGCCGATCCTCGACGTGGACAAGGCGAAGACGGTGGTGGTGGTGAAGCGGTCGCTCTCGCCGGGCTTCGCGGGCATCCCGAATCCCCTCTTCGCCGCCGACAACACGCTCATGTATTTCGCCGACGGCAAGAAGGCGATTCTCGACCTCACGAACGCCCTCTCGTAGGACAGGCTTCAGCCTGTCGTCCGCTCGCGAGACGGCAGCCTGCCCGCGCCGCATCGCGAACCGCTACCCAGCTGCGCGGTCGAGCACGAGATCGAATGCCTTGCGGGTGCCGCTGCGATAGGTGCGAAAACCACGCCGATCCAGCGTGCACACGGCAGCGATCCGCAACCGCGTCGCCAGCAGCACGAGCGTGGCATCCGCGAAGTCCATCGGCACGTCGGCGTATTTCGTCATGAGTCCGCCTGCCTGCAGGAGGGTATCGGCCGACATCGACGAATGAATCGCCGCTTGCGAGGAGAAGAGGAAGTCGATCAAGAGCCCCGGCCCTGCCGGGCTCCGTGACACCAGATGCATCGCCTCGACGATCACGGCATCGGTCGTGACGAACCGGCCACCAAACCGCTCGAAGGCCCGCACGACCACGCGATGGGCGGCGTCCGCATCATCGAGAAAGGCGATGATCGGGCCCGTGTCGAGCAGCCACGCCTCCATGCGCGTCGGCCTCAGTTCCGCCAGTTCCGCGCGCGGAGCGACTTCGACCAGGCATCACCACCAGCCACAGCCTTGCGGCCGCTTGCTGCCGCGCCCAGTGCTCCGGCGAGGTGCCTGAGCCGCTCTCCGGCCGACTCCGCAGCGACGCCTCGCTCGATGAGGCCGCGGACGAACTCCGAATCCGACAGCCCGAGCGCGGAGGCGATCCGGTGCAGGTCGCGGCGCTGCTTGTCGTCGAGTCGAATGGTCAATGAACCAGTCATGATGATGATTGTAAGACACGTGTCGTGCAGACGCAAGACAAGGCTGGCGGCGGGGCGGGAGACACCGTCAGGTTCGGCGGGTGATCGGCATCCGCGGCGGGGCGGTGGCCCAGAGGAGGCCGGCCGATGTCGGCGGGCATGGGAGCCCCGAACGCGGGCGAGTAGAGCCAGCACCCCCTCGGGCGGGGGATTTCCTGGGGCAAGGCTCCCGGAAAACCGCGATCTACAGCGGATTGCGCAGGGGATTGCCGGATTGCGCAAAATCCACTCTTCACGATCCAAAACCTTGACGCCCGCGTCGTGCTTGGTAGATTTGCGGGATCGGAGGGCTGATCCGCCTTTGATTTTCTCGAGGAAACGCTCCTGCACGCTCCCGTCAACGTGTTCTGCCTGAGCAGATCCGCTGGCCTTCTTTTGCGGCAGTGTTCCTCGCGGCGATAGCCGTTTGCCCGGATATCCGGGCACACCTCCGGATTGTTCCGGTGACAACGGTTTCTCCGATTCTTTCTTCGCAAAACGGCCTGGGTTCCGTTCGTGCGGTGCACCGCGGCGGGGCGTGACGCACTCCATGCCCATGCCGACCGTCCGCCCCGCGATTCGTCACCCAGATTTGTCTGCCCGACCCATCCCCTACGCCCATCCGTACGTTCCTCACCGACCGTCGTCCGCGGCACCCCCTCCGCGGCCCGACCGAAAGCACACCATGCGTCCTGCACCCCGATGGATCGACCGTTCGATTTCCGGCCTCCGCGGCCTCTTCGCCTTCGCCGCGGCGGCGCTCGGCCTGGCCCTCGCCCCCGGCCAGCCGGCCCTCGGCCAGATGACCTGGCTGCCGACCGCCCCGGGCAGCTTCAACTGGACGACCGGCTCCTCGTGGAGCACGGGCACCGCTCCCAACGCCATCGGGGCCTGGGCGAGCGTCACGGCCAACCTCACCGGCAACCAGACGGTGTCGCTCAACGCGCCGGTCACGCTCGGCCGGCTCGATCTCGGTGATTCCGACGGCTCCTCGGCGTACACGATCTCGTCGGCGGTCACCGCCAACCGGCTCACGTTCGACGTCACGTCCGGCTCGGCGAGCCTCAACCAGACGGCCGCGAGCGGCAGCAACACGATTTCGGCGGAACTGCGCCTCAACGACACGCTCCTCGTGACCAACAGTTCCGCGAACGCCCTCACGCTGTCGGGCGTGATCGCCGGAGCGGGAGGGCTCACGCTGAGCGGGCCGGGCACGCTCGCGCTCTCCGGCAACAACTCCTACTCGGGCGGCACGACGATCACGTCGGGCACGCTGAAGGCGGCCTCGGACGTCGCGCTTCCCTCGACCGGCGCGGTCACGATGTCCGGCGGAGCCCTCGATCTCACGGGTTTCAACGTCTCGTCAGGCACGTTCTCCGCATCCGCCGGCGTCGGCCTCGTCGGGGGCTCGCTCACCGCCAGCAGCTACTCGTTCACGAACGACGCCGGCACGGCCACGGTCGGCACCGTCCTCGCCGGCTCGGGCGGCCTCACGAAGACGGGCTCCGGCAACCTCACGCTGAGCGCGGCCAACACCTACACGGGCACGACCACCGTGGGCGGCGGTGGCACGCTCACGCTCGGCGTCGCCAACGCCCTCGGCTCCGGCAGCGGCACGCTCACGATGACGAGCGGCTCGCTCGTGATGACCGGCACCCAGTCGTTCGCCCAGTTCAACGCCACGAACGTCGGCATCGGCTCCGGCACGATCTCGGCCTCGAACGGCTTTTCGTTCCAGATCGACTCCGGCACGAACACGCTCGCGACGGTCCTCGCGGGGTCGGGCACGTTCGCCAAGAGCGGCGCCGGCACGCTCGTGCTGTCCGGCAGCAACACGTCCACGGGCGACTACACGATCAATGCGGGGTCGCTCAAGCTGGGCGCGAGCAACCGGATCGCCGACACGGCGAACGTCACGCTGGCCAGCGGCACGTTCGATCTCGGCGGCTTCTCCGAGACGATCAACAATTTCAACGCCACCGGAGCGGGCAGTATCGCGACCGGCACGCTGACCACGTCGGGCAGTTTCGGGTTCAGCAACGCTTCGGGCACCGTGACGGCCGACGCCGTCCTCGCGGGTTCAGGCAAGACGCTCACGAAGACCGGGGCCGGCACGCTCCTGCTCAACGGCTCCAACACCTATACCGGCGCCACGACCGTGAGCGCCGGCACGCTCAAGCTCGGCGGCAGCGACAAGATCGCCGATGGGAGCAGCCTCACACTCTCCGGTGGCTCGCTCGACCTGGCCGGCTACTCGGAAACGATCACGAACTTCAATGCCACCGTCAGCGGCACGGTCACGGCCGGCACGCTCGCCGTCTCGGGAAGCTACGGCGTGAGCAATGCGTCCGGCACGGTGCAGATCGACGCCGTCCTCTCCGGGGCGGGCAAGACGCTCACGAAGAGCGGCGCCGGCACGCTGCTGCTCAACGGCACGAGCACGTATACCGGGGCGACCACGCTCAGCGGTGGCACGCTGAAACTCGGCGGCAGCAACGTGCTCGCCAGCACCGGCACGCTCTCGATCACGGGCGCCGGCACGCTCGACGTCGGGGCGGGCAACTCGCAGACGCTCGCCTCGGTGTCGGTGACGAGCGGCACGAGCGCGATCACCGGCGGCACGCTCACGGTCAACGGGCCCTTCACGGCCAACTTCGCCTCCGGCACGGCCACGGTCGGCAGCGTCCTCGCGGGATCGATGTCGCTGGAAAAAGCCGGCGCCGGCCTCCTGCTCTTGAACGCGGCCAACACCTACACCGGCTCGACGTCGATCTCCGCCGGCACGCTCAAGCTCGGCGGTGCCGACAGGCTGCTCACCACCGGCACGATCTCGATGTCGGGCGGCACGTTCGATCTTGGCGGCTTCTCCCAGACGCTCGGTTCGTTTTCGCTGACGAGCGGCACGGTCACCAACGGCACGCTCTCCGCCGGCTCCTACGCCGTGAGCAACGCCGGCGCCGCGGCGATCAACGCCGCGCTGGGCAGCGGCGGCACGCTCACGAAGGACGGCGTGGGCAACCTCACGATCGGCGCGGGCGGCTCGGTGTCAGGCTCCGTCACGCTCAACGCCGGCACGCTCACCAACAGCGTCGCCAACGGCATCACGGGCAACGTCACGGTGAATGGCGGCACGTTTACCGGGGCGAGCGCCACCTCGCTCGGCACGCTCACCCTCGGCGGCGGCGGCGGCGCGGTGACGAACACGGGCACGCTCACCGCCACGGCGATCAACGTCACGGCGGCGAGCGGCACGACCACGTTCTCGGCGCCGCTCTCCGGATCGAGCGGCGCCTTCACCCGCACCGGCACCGGCACGCTCGTGATGAGCGGCAGCCTCGCCGCGTACACGGCCACTGTGTCGACCGGGAGCGCAGGACTCGTGCAGGCGGGCAACAACTCCGCCTTCGGCACCGGCCTCCTCACGCTCGAGGGCGCCCAGCTCTCGTCGAACTCCACGACGGCCCGCACGTTCGCCAACACGCAGATCCGGGTCGTCGGCGACACGACGCTCGGCGACGCCGTGAACACCGGCACGCTCACGTTCGCCTCCGGCACCGGCACGCTCGACGGCGACTGCACGCTCACGCTCGCGAGCGACGTCGCGTTCACCCGGCTCTCGGGTACCGGCGCCTTCACGAAGGCCGGGGCCGGCACGCTCTTCCTCAGCGGCTCGAACGGCTTCGGCAGCACGACGATCAGCGCCGGCGGCCTGACCGTCAGTTCCGGCACGTTGAGCGGCCCGATCACGCTGAACGCCGGCACCCTCACCAACAGCACGACCAACGGCATCACGGGCAACGTCACGATCAACGGCGGCACCTTCACCGGCGCGAGCGCCACCTCGACCGGCACGATCACCCTTGCCGGCGGCGCCGTCACGAACACCGGCGCCATCACGGCGACGCGGGTCGACGTCACTGCCACCTCCGGCACGACCACATTCTCCGCCCCTCTCTCCGCGACCACCGGCGCCTTCACCCGCACAGGGACCGGCACGCTCGTCATGGGTGGCACGATGACCGCCTACACCGGCACCGTGTCGCTCGGCTCGTCCGGCCTCGTGCAGGTCGCCTCGTCGAGCACCGCCGCCTTCGGCACGGGCCTGCTCAAGCTCGAGGGCAACCAGCTGTCGTCGAACAGCACAACCGCCCGCTCGATCGGCAACACGTCGGTCCAGTTCACGGGCGACTCGACGCTCGGCGACGCCGTCAACACCGGCACGCTCACGTTCACCGGCACGAGCTCGCTCGTCGGTAACCGCACGCTGTCGTTCGCCAGCGACGTCCTCTTCACCCGTGGCCTCACCGGCACCGGCAGCGACACGTTCACGAAGACGGGCACCGGCACGCTTACCTTGAACGGCACGAGCTCGTTTGGCGGTGGCGGCACCGTCAGCGAGGGCACGCTCGCCGTGAGTGGCTCGGGCACGAAGCTCAACGGGGCGATCGCGGTGAGCGGCTCGGGCACGCTCCTCAACTCCGCGACCAACGGCGTCGCGGGCGACGTGACGATCAACGCCGGCGGCGTGTTCGCCAACACGGTCACGAACACCGCCACGAGCCTCACGGTCGCCGGCGGCACGTTCTCCGGCTCCGGCGACACCACCGTCACCACGCTCGTGCTCTCCGGGCCCGGCGACCTCGTGAACACCGGCACGCTCCGGTTCACCTCGGGCACCGCCACGGCCGCGTCGGGCACCACCACGCTCGCCACCACGCTCGCCGGGACCGGCACGTTCGTGCACGCCGGGGCCGGCACGCTCCTCGTCACCGGCACCAACACGGGCTACTCCGGCCCGGTGTCGCTGAACGCCGGCACCACGCTCGTGGGCTCGGGCACGGCTCTCGGCACGGGCACCCTCTCGCTCGGGGGCGGCACGCTGGCCACGTCGGGCACCGTGGCCCAGGCGCTCGGCAACTCGCGCGTGAGCTTCGACGGCAACACGACGTTCGGCAGCGGCACGAACAACGCCGCCCTCACGCTCTCCAGCACGGGCGTGCTCACCGGCGACCGCACGCTCACCCTCGGCGCCGACGTGACGCTCACGGGCCCGCTC
>Ga0214923_10002312_pt1 | contig 25513 bp, 19 predicted proteins | sample LL1510_MetaG_FD_177993 | JGI IMG/M metagenome (GOLD analysis project Ga0214923, IMG submission 177993) | Freshwater microbial communities from Lake Lanier, Atlanta, Georgia, United States - LL-1510 | ecosystem: Environmental > Aquatic > Freshwater > Lake | place: USA: Georgia | collected...
TTAAGCGCAATTTTTACAACTGTTATTCCAATTCCTCCTCCAACGGTAACGAGTATTGATCCTAGTGTAGGACCATTAGCGGGAGGACAGCAAGTTATTATTACAGGAACCAGTTTTATAGATGCAACAAATATTAGTGTTGCATTTGGCGGTACTCCAGCACTCTCGGTAACGTTAGACAATGACACACAGATAACTGCATTAACTCCTCCAGGATTTGAAGGATCTGTCCAAGTAACGGTTAGGACTACACTAGGACCAAGTACGGACATTATTGAATACACTTATATTCCTCCTCCATCAATAACAAGCGTTACACCAAGTATCCTTTCTACCTTAGGAGGGCAAACAATCATCCTTAGAGGAACGAATTTTATAGACCCTGTGTCTGTTACTATTGATAGAATACCATTAACACTAGTCACAATTAGTGATATGCAAATAAATGCAATTTCAATAGACAGATCCGCAGGCCCTGCAACTGTAACAGTAACTACCGCTGGAGGTTTCGTAGATGCTGAAGTAAAATATACGATTGTATGCTTTAAAGAGAATACAAAAATTTTATGTTTCAACAAAGAGACTAGAAAAGAAGAATACAAAGTCATTGAAAGTTTAAGAAAAGGTGATTTGGTGAAAACATTGAAGCATGGATTTGTTGCCATTCACATGATTGGTTGTCAAGATATGTATAACGCAGCATCAGACAATCATAATGAACGTATGTTATACAAATGTTCCAGAGACCAATACCCTGAAGTATTTGAAGATTTGATCATTACAGGACATCACTCTATTTTGGTGGATAGATTCAAAGAAGGAGAACGAGCAAAAACAGAAAAGGTGCTAGGCAGAATTTATTTAACGGATGCAAAAGCACGTTTACCCGCTTGTGTTGATAAAAGAGCAACCCCTTATAAAAAGGAAGGTATATTTACGGTGTATCACTTTTCGTTAGAGAATGATAATGACTACATGAATTACGGTGTATATGCGAACGGTTTATTAGTAGAAACAAGTTCCAAACGATATTTGAGAGACTTATCTGGTATGCGTTTTATAGAATAAATCTAAGATAAAATGAATATTTATTTTTCTTTAAATATATAAATGAGCTTAAAATCATCTTTAAATACATCATCTAACAGTAATAATATATTTGATAGTTTAACCAAAAGTATAAGTTCTGATACAACTACACCGTTATCTGGTATAAATAGCGGCGTGATAACGTCCAATTCAAACCCATCTCCTTCTTCAAAAGGGATGTTCTCCTTTTTTGAAAATATATCATGGACAACATGGATTTTAATTGTCATTGTTTTAGCCATTCTAGGGTTCAATGTATTTACTTATTTAGCAAAAGGAACCCAATTTACCGCCAATCTTTTAGGTCAAGGATCTAGTTGGGTTTCTAGCCTAGTAGGTCCTACTGTCCAACAAACCGTAGATGTATCAGCTACTGGTGCAAAAGCAGGAATAGATGTAGCTGCAAGTGGTGCAACTGCGGCAATTAATACAGTTACAGGAACATTTCAGCCTAATGTTGTCACAACTTCACAACCAGGGCAGAGCGTCGGAACAGAGTTCGTGCAAGACAAAACACCAGAAAATGCATTATCAAAATCATTAAATGATGCATCGCAGTCAAATCACGTTGAAGCAGATGATTCTTATAGTAGTATTCAAATGACCAAATCATCCGGTAAATCTGGATGGTGTTACATAGGTGAAGAAAAAGGGGTAAGAAGTTGTGTATCGGTAGGTGTAAATGATATGTGTATGTCAGGAGACATTTTTCCTACGAATGAGGTTTGCGTTAATCCAAACTTGCGAGTATAAGAAATTATTATATGTAATGTGATATTCAATACATATAATAAATAATAAATATAAATAATAACATTCCTATATACACAATAGGATGTTTCGCAAAAAAAATAATAGCGATAGGTACCATACATTCTTAACAGAATTAGATACTATGTCTTGCAAAAATAGATTGAAAGAAACAGATAACTTAATAGAAATTATAAACCATATAAATGACAAATATGTTAGTAATAATATAAACAACGAACATTTTACTGGATGGAATCATACAGACGTTGTGATTCGCAAAATATATCAGAATAGTAATCCAAACAACTATGAACCTATTAGTGAAATAGATGAAATAACTTCACGTGTTATACCTATTAAGTATAATGAACACAAAAAAGAGAATATAGTTATTTCAGAAGAAGTAAATTCTATTCAAGACTTAATTCAAATCACTAATTTGTATGTTGAAAGTTTAGATGGTGAGCGAGACTACAATATTAACATGTCCATGTTGCGTAAAATCAAAGAACCGCTCATGAAAATGGATGCCATGATAGGCATGCGTCAGTTAAAACAAAGTGTACTAGATCAAATATTATTTTATTTGCAGAATTTGCATAATTTAAGCTCTGGGCAAGACTTCATGCATACAGTAATATATGGACCCCCTGGTACTGGAAAAACAGAAATTGCAAAATTAATTGGTAATGTCTTTACTCACTTAGGGATACTAACAAAAGGAACCTTTACAAAAGTTACCCGGAGCGACTTAATTGCAGGATACCTTGGTCAAACAGCAATTAAAACGAAAGAGGTAATTAAAGAATCACTAGGAGGCGTTTTGTTTATAGACGAAGCATATTCTCTAGGTAATTCTGAAAAACGTGATAGTTTTTCTAAAGAATGTATTGACACTATATGTGAAGCAGCTAGCGATTATAAAGACAATTTAATGATTATTATAGCGGGATATGAAAAAGAATTAAATGAATGTTTTTTTAATTATAACCCTGGGTTGAATTCACGTTTTAACTGGAGATTTAAAACAGACGTATATACTTCTCAAGACTTGCATAACATATTTTTAAAAAAAGTATCGGATGCAGGATGGGGTATATCCACTGAAACAACTGTAAATACAGAATGGTTTGAAAACAATAAAGATTATTTTCAGTTTTATGGTAGAGATATGGAAACCTTACTTTCAAAAATAAAAATAGCGCACGCACGACGAATATTTGGAAAGCCTGAAACACAACGTAAAAAGATTACCTTAGAAGATATGAACAAGGGGCTTTCTATTTTTATGGAAAATGAAGAAGTAAAAAAAAGAAAAGAGCATACAAATATTCAAATGTCTCTTTCCAGTATGTATGTTTAGTTTATTTATTTGTATTTTATTTTATGTTTTACTTCATTTGTCTTTTATTTTATGTTTTACTTCATTTGTCTTTTATTTTATGTTTTACCTTATTTTATCTATTAAGGTTATTTCATAAAATAAAATTATTTTTGTAATACAACATGTCAACTATAAAAAAAACAATCATTGTAAATCCAGAATTATTCAAATTTACTTCTGGAGGAAAAACAAAAAAAAACAAAGATAATCAAATAAAACCTTTACCAGTAGTATCTCCAAACCATCTTAAAACGAAGTTGCTGAACCGAATCAAACAGCATAAAAATAACGAGATAAATGAACTAAAACAAAAAACAACTGAATTACAAAATGATAAATATACGGATGAGTTCTATGATGCAATTGGATACTTATCTGATTTATCTAACAAACATAAATCAGAAGCAAATATGCATAATAAAACGTTAAAGACCAATTATACCCCTAACTCATCCACTTTTTCTCCTTATGTACAGCTAGATTTACCTCCTGAGTTACAAGAACCGATTATGCATAATTATAATCCTCTTTTACAGCCTATGAAAATAAACTACAAAGTAGATAATGTAGTTCCTCATGGATGTTTACGAGGTGGACAAAAACCAACTTATAGAACATGGCAAAAAACACAAAAACAATATCCGTCCATAAATCACTCAACTCCAATAAAACAACAGACATATGAACCATATCCAAATCTATCTAGAGAAGATAGGTTGTCAATGATTAAAAAAAAACTACAGCACTTAGAAACAAAACAAGCATCTAATCAACACCAATCTATTTCAATACAGACTGACGTCTCTACCCCTCTTCAAATTCAACCAGCAATTATATTAGATGACAATACCAATACATCACACTTGTTAAATCAAGAGGTATCGCCAGAAATAACACGGGTTCCTGTGTCAAATCCACAACCAATTATACCTTTAGTTAAACCTTTGAATGTATCAGTAGTAAAAGAACCTGCTTTAACAGATACAATACCTTCTAACAATGATACGTTGCCCAAGTTACCCAAAGGTAAAAAGTATGTAAAAACTACTATTAGACGAAAATACACTTTAGGTAAGTCTAACTTGTACAGAAAAGTTGGTGTATTAATTAAAGATAAAAATACTCGTAAAAATGTCTTGAATGCACACAAAGAACTTAAACGAACTCCTATAAACGAGATTAAAAAATATTTACACAAACATGGTATTATGAAAGTAGGCAGCACTGCTCCTAACGATGTGTTGAAACAAACGTATGAATGTTCGCGACTAGCTGGAGAAATCAACAATACAAATAAAGACATTTTACTACATAATTTCATGAAAGAACCTGAACTATAGGAAAAATAATATATGTCCAAAGTAATTTAAAGAAAAGAAAAAGTAAAAATTTCTTCCAAGACTTTTTTGGGATTTTGGATTTTGGACATTTTTAAAAATGTCCTTTTTTGGATTTTGGAAAAAAGTCTTGGAAGAAAACTCTCAAAATCTGCTTATGCAGTCATGTCTAGCAAATTACTAATAAAATAATTTCAAATATGTTACTGAAAAATATTTTAATTCATTAATAAAGTATTTAGGCGTTTTTTGTGTAAGTATGTTATATACTGACAAATGACTGACAATTTTACGCCAAAAAACGCCACGCGGTTTACGTGTATCAAATGTGAGTTTAAATGCTGTAAGCAAAGTGATTTTAATAGACACGCGTTAACACGGAAACACCAAAATACTGACAAAATACTTACAAATACTGACGCAGGCGACGCCAAGCATATGTTTACATGTAGTTGTGGTAAAAAATATAAACATAGACAAAGTTTATTCAATCATTCAAAAAAATGCAATCATAATAAATCAATAATAAATGATACTATTCCGGTAAAAAACGCAGATAATAAAGATGAACTCATTAATTATCTTATGAAGGAAAATGAAGAATTCAAAAAATTAATTTTAGAAATATGCAAAAATAACTCTACAAATATTACTACTAATAGCAACAACAAAACATTCAACTTAAATTTTTTTCTAAATGAAACATGCAAGGATGCGATGAACATTATGGATTTTGTGGAGTCAGTAAAACTAGATCTAACTGACCTGGAAACCATTGGAAACTCGGGCTTTGTGAATGGTATTTCTAAAATAATTATTAAAAACTTAAAGGATCTAGATATTACTAGACGTCCTTTACATTGCACAGATTACAAAAGAGAAGTGTTATATGTCAAAGATCAAAACAAATGGGAAAAGGAAAATGAAGAAAACGAGAAAATGAGAAAGGTAATTAATCATATTAGTAATAAAAATATTAAACAGATTCCCATATGGGTTGAAGAAAACCCTAATTGTAAAGATAGCGACTCTACAAAAAATACAGAATATTTACACATTGTGGGAGAGTCTATGGGTTGCACTGAAGATAAAAATTATCAAAAAATCATTCACAACATTTCCAAAGAAGTAATGATTGATAAATAAAAACTCACTATTTATTTTTGCCATTTATTTTTATCTCTTCTTAAATCAGTAATGGAAAATACGAAAAATAAATTAACTCCCGAACAAAGTAAGTTTTTTGATGAATTAAGTAATTATTTGGATACAAAGTTATTTTATTATGGAAGCGTTCAACGACCCGACTATATCCCTGGTAAAAGTGATATTGATGTTGATATTTTTACGGATAATGAAAGCAGTACTATTTCCAAATTACAACATTTTTTACATCTTGATAAAAAAAAAATAAAAAGAGTCCTATGGAAGATGCGAAAAAATAAAAAGTTGACAACGGGACATAAACTAAATTATAAAAATTCATTTTTAAAGGCAGAATTTGCGATTTATAATGAAAAATACAAACCTTATATTTTAGAAGAACATAACAGTAAAATGGTATTGCCATTTTACAGCACCTGGATTTTAAATTTTATAAAATTGTTACATTACCAACTAGGTATTTTACCAAATAGTTATTATATGTTTCTAAAAAGAAAAATACTCAACTATAGCGTTGGCACATTAACCGATGATGAATTTGTAGTTTTTTGAAAATAAATTAAAGGTTACTCTTGTAACTAGTATATCTATTTACGCATTACGAAATAACATTAGATTGCTATGTCGCTCATTAAAGACTATTTTGAAAAAACTAACAAATACATAGAAGAATACGGAAATTCTACTATTGTTTTAATGCAAGTAGGTGCGTTTTTTGAAGTATACGGATTAAAAAATGAATTGGATGGATCTGTTTATGGAAGTTGTATTTCCAATTTTTCTAAAATATGTGATTTAAATGTAGTAGACAAAAAAACATGTGTAGGGAATCAACCAGTAATAATGGCTGGATTCAAAGATATGTTTTTGGAAAAGTATACAAAAAAATTACAAGATGCAGGATATACGATTGTTGTTTTTGTTCAAGATGAACAAGCACCAAATACTACGAGAAGTTTATTGGGTATTTTTTCACCAGGAACTTATTTTTCTTGCGACACAGATACCATTAGTAATGTCAGCTGTTGTATTTGGCTGCATGTCATTGAAAACGTAAATAAAAAGAATATATTTGCACAATTTGCTTACTCTGCATGTTCTTTAAAGGCAAATTCACTCAATAAAAAAATTATTTACATAGGGATAGGAATGATTGATATTTATACAGGGAAATCCATTATTTCTGAATTCAAAGAAGCTTATATTAACAATCCAACTACCTTTGATGAATTAGAAAGAATCGTCTCTATTTACAATCCTAGCGAAACCATATTGATGGGAAATATAACGCAACAAGAAATGGATAACATTGTAAACTATACAAACATACGAAGTAGTTCTATTCATTATATTTCTTTATTAAACACAGAGACTTCTAACAAAAATGTATTACGAGCTCATAATTGTGAAAAACAAATTTATCAAAAACAGCTATTTGAAAAGTTTTATACTATTTATGATTATCAAGCGTTTATTTATCCTTTTTATGAATATAATATAGCTACGCAAGCGTTTTGTTACTTGTTAGATTTTTTATATCAACACAATCCTTACTTGATTAATAAAATAAAAGAACCAATATTTGAAAATTCAGGGTCAAGGTTAATATTAGCCAATCATTCTCTGAAACAACTAAATATTATAGAGGATCAATACAAAGGCAAATATTCATCTGTCGTTACTTTTTTGAATAAATGTGTCACTCCTATGGGTAAGCGAAAATTCATTGAATGTTTTTTAAATCCTACTACAAATGAAGATTACTTGCAAATGGAATACGACATTATTGGTTACTGTTTAGAGAACAAAATGATTATGTATGATTCGTTAAAACATAAGTTGTCTCAAATAGCGGATCTTTCTAAAATCAACCGTCTTATTATTCTTCAAAAAATTACACCAAAAAACGTCTATCAGCTATACATTAGTCTCAGTTGTGCCAAAGAAATATATCATTTGTTACATGAAGATCCGATTATCTTTGATTATTTGAAACATAAAATTCCTAACGTGTCGCTTCTTACATCCTATATAGATGAAATTATTGGATTTTTGGATAAGCATTTGGATATTATGCAATGCAAAAATGCGGATCATATTCAAAAAATAGAGGTGAATTATATAAAGCCATTGGTTAGTGAAGAGTTAGACATAAATGTTAAAAAGATCATTGATTCACAAGATAAACTTGAATGCTGTCGTAAATATTTTCATAGTGTATTGTTAGATTACGAAACAACCAGCAAAAAAAAGACAAAAAAATCAATCTTGAAGACCGTAGAAGATTTGGATTTGTTTCAGTATTCAGAAGATGGGATAGCAGGAGAACACGATAAAGAAAAAGACAACAAAGACAAACTAACAACAGAGTATGTCAAAATTCATGAAACTGAAAAAAATAATTACAGTTTGATTGCGACAGATAGAAGATGCAAATTATTGGAAGATTTACTGAGTAAAACAGCTGATAGTAAAATTGTGTTACAATATCGTTCCTCTAATGATGGACAAGGTAGGTCCTTTGAATTGGATAATAGTAAAAACGTGTTCTCGTTTGTGAAACAAACTGCATCCAATAAAGGTATTGTCAGCTATCAAATAACCGAATTGTGTAAAAATGTAGCTACCATTAAAACCCAGTTAGCCGAATTGCTTTCTAAAGTGTATTGGGAAATTATTGAAAAACTAGTTGACTATCAAACGCAGTTTGAATTGGTTAACGAATTTTTAACTTATGTAGATTTTGTCTTTACAAAAGCATGTATCGCTCAAAAATATGGATACTGCAAACCTCAAATTCGGGCAGAAGCTACGAAATCGTTTGTAAAAGTAGATGACTTAAGACATTGTTTAATAGAACATATTCAGCAAAATGAACTATACGTTGCCAATGATGTATCACTAGGAACAGACGCGGTAAATGGTATGTTATTATATGGTACGAATGCTGTTGGAAAAACAAGTTTTATTCGTTCTTTAGGTATTGCAGTAATCATGGCTCAATCTGGTCTCTTTGTACCTGCCTCTTCTTTCCAATTTAAACCGTATCACTATATTTTTACCAGAATTTTAGGCAATGATAATTTATTTAAAGGTCTTTCTACGTTTGCAGTAGAAATGTCTGAGTTAAGAACTATTTTACGTTTAGCCAATTCGCATAGTTTGGTTTTAGGAGATGAGTTATGCTCTGGCACCGAAAGTATTTCTGCAATGAGTATCTTTGTAGCGGGTATACAAAAACTATACCGAGTAGAGTCTAGTTTTATTTTCGCTACCCATTTACACGAAATTACAAAATATGAAGAAATTACATGTTTGGACAAATTGGCGATTTGTCATATGAGTGTTATCTACGATAAAGAAATAGATGCGTTAGTTTATGATCGTAAATTAAGGAGCGGACCTGGTAACAATATGTATGGATTGGAAGTATGTAAATCATTAAGTCTACCCTTGGATTTTTTGGAAGAAGCCAATCATATTCGTATGAAATATTATCCAGAATCAGCAAGTATATTGGACTTAACAAAATCCCACTACAATGCAAAGCACGTTAAAGGATTATGTGAAAAATGTGGCAAAGATGTATCCAGTGAAGTACATCATTTACAGCATCAAAAAGATGCTGATGAACATGGAATGATTCATAGCTCAGGTATACCTTTTCACAAGAATCATTCTGCTAATTTACTGAATTTGTGCAAAAAATGCCATGACGAATTTCACGAAACGCCGATTATGCACAAAAAAACAAAGACTACCAAGGGTGTTGCTGTAAAACCAATTCATAAATGAATATAACGATAAAGCAATGTAAATACTATTATAGGTATTATTATAAATATACTTTATTTACAATAATATAGAGAAACCAAATGACGTCTTGCAAGGCAGACCAGTAACGGATGTTATCATTATAGTGTTACAAAAAATACTTGACACATAACTCATTTCGTCCTTCACCGGGTTCACTGAGTTCGTAAGATGAACATCCTTACTATTGACTTTACAGAAGGAGTAAACCTTTAGCATAACGACCTTAGCAATATAATCCCAAAAGCAAATGTTTATGGTGCTTGCTGAAAACTTAGGCGTCTGAAATGTAAATCTCCAGAAACTTTGAAAAGCCGTGATGGTTGGGATCCATTCTTAAATATATTACATTCATTTATACCGGTTATGCATGAGGATTGACATAACACAATATATTGTATCGTAAAAGGATATATGGGTTAGCGACGTTTTTTTGTTTTACGTCTCAACCCAAACAACGACCCAAAACTACGTTTTGTAGAGGGGATAACTGTTCTAGTAACTTTTTTTCCAAGGGTCTCTATACTTGTTTTCAATCTAGGCATAATCCTGCTGGATGTTTTTTGAAGGGATTTTATAAACAAACCTTTTTTAGAACGATGTGATTTTCTACGCGAAGTCATCTATAATGTAACTATATAAAATTAAATAATTACATTATATCTTTATTTTTATCTTTTATCTTTTATCTTTTATATTCCTATTTTATGGCGACATATTTACAAAATGATTATCTAAGCATTATTTGGATTTTTGTCGTTGTATTCATTCTTTTTGCTGTATTAATTATTATTCATGTAAAAAAGATAGATTTCAACAAATATGTATATCCTCCTAAATTGGTTCAAGAGGTCACTTTGGAAACCATGCAATCTATAAATATTAGTCCTTCAAATGGGTTTTGTGAAAGTTACTTCGGAAAAACGAATGAACTAGAAAAAGCGTGTAATGCATTAACAGAAAAACGTTGTTCTGAAACAGATTGTTGCGTATATACAAGTTCATCCAAATGTTCAGCTGGCACGATAGATGGTGCTACTTATAAAAGCGATACATACGGAAACACCTTACATCATGATTATTATTACTATAAAAACAAATGTTACGGAAATTGCAATCAATGAGAAAAGGTATAATACTTGGAATTGTATTCATTATGTTACTAATAGAAATAATATAAATAAAAATTGAATTATTTAAAAAGATAGTTAAAAATATAACTATAAATTATAACACTACAATGATTATCCCCATTAAATGCTTTACTTGTGGAACGGTTTTAGCCAATAAGTATCGTTACTATTGTGAAGAAGTAAGAAAACGCAAATTTTCAAAAGATATGAACATAGATAAAGTTATTTATCTAACCAAAAATTACAGCGAAAAAACGCCTGAAGGAGAAGTATTGGATGAGCTTCAATTAAAAAAAATGTGTTGCAGGCGCCATATGTTAACACATGTAGATATTGAATAACTAAATCGTGACATAAATGGAAGTTGTATATGTTTAGAAAGAACATTTGGGTTTGTTTATAAAAATTAAATTATATATATTTTCTGAATTATAAAAAAATATAATATTATACAAATGGCGCGTAGTAAGAAATATAGAATGAAAAATAGTAAAAAAAGACATAACAAACATAAAACCATGAAACAAAAGTTGTGGCACATGAAAGGGTGTGCTAAGCATCATTCCCATTTATTAAAAGGGTGTAAATCGTGCGGATGGTCCTCGCAAATGGGCGGAAACACCGGATGCAGTGCCTGTCAAGTGCAACAACATGGAGGCAGTTTTTATAAACCGCCTGCTCCAATTCCAGGACCATTTGTAGGAGACCCTTGGACTACCAAAGTGGATGGTTGGCCAGGAGTGAACGGGGTTGGAGCTGATCGTAATTATTTAGAGTATAATTTATACCACAAAGAACCGCAAACAATGATGGTAGTTAACGGTGGACGTAAGCGTACCATAAGTAAAAAAAATAAAAGAATGAAAAAAGGGGGAGGTCTTATTCCACAAGATTTAGTAAATTTTGGAAGGTCTGTTTCGTTCAATGTTGGAAGTGCATACAATGCGTTAAATGGTTATCCTGCTCCGGTAAATCCATTGCCTTACAAAGATCAGTTACCAAATAATAATCTACGATCATTATTAATATAATTTTTTTTCTTTGTATAATTCATATTCATGGCGTTTCCTAAAAAATTAGGCGATTTGTGTACCCCTGCTCTAGTATACTTTGTGTTGTCTGTTTTAGCAATTGTTGTTTCTGTCATTCAAAATTTAGGTAATAATAAACACTACAATCTAGGAAACTTTTCATGCAAGGTTCCGAACACCACGGTTGTTTTTGTAGCAAAGGTTATTTATATATTGTTTTGGACATGGATTCTGAACTTGATATGCAAAGATGGTCATAAAGGCATTGCTTGGTTGTTAGTTCTTTTACCATTTATTTTGTTGTTTGTGGTGATGGGCTTAGTGATGATAAACCAGCGTTAATCCAATTATAGTGTAACTGCTATTCACTATGTTATCAATAAATAATATTGATTGATAACATTTGGTTTATTTATTGTATTTATGTATATTTTTATTTTTATTATTTGTGCTTGGTTGATTTTCTCGTTTCCCAACCGCATACTCATATATTTCTATAGGGGTCATGATTTGATCTCTGTATAATTGAATCATTTGGTCATTCACTTTACCGGTTTGAATCAAATATTTCATTTTGTCTTCATCTGGCATAGTATCAACTAATTCTCTTGTATTTCCGTTTCCCATGGTTGGTTGGCGTTATTTAGTTATTGTTACTTTTTAAAATTATTGAATAATTTATATTTTGTTTCAATTTTTTGTAAATGATACATGATATACCTTATAAAAAACTTAAAGCTTACTAGTTACTAGTTATTATTATTACTATGGAATACGAAAATACAAAACAAAATGAAGTAGCTGTAAAACAAGTCATGAAAAGTATTGAACAACAAGCTGAGAAAATGGTTTTATTAGGATATAAAACAGGACATTTAGTTATGCCAGATAAAATAAATGACTCTAGTTATAAACCTACAAGTGAACAATTAGAGCAATCAACAAGTTTTCTGCGAGGCATCATGCAGCAAGGAGCGAATGAATTTGAAAAAAAAATAGGCAGACCTATGACATACTCAGAAATGCGTGAAATGTACGGATAGATATAGTGTTATCCAAGTAAACGAAACTTCGCTAAATACATTCCAAACAAAATGAGAACCATTCCAGCATAATCATCTATTGTAGTAGGTAAATGTAACCAAAATGTATTAGACCATAACTGTGCTAAAAAATCAAACACGTAACTAGAAAGAGAAATTTGTGCTGGATTTAAAAACGTATTTCCAATACGGTTGGCTGGTATTACAAACATCCATTCTATAGTTGCCCAAAATTCAGTGGTTAATAATTTAAAAGGGATACTTTCTTTTTTCATCTCTGGAGTAGTTTGCGTAAACAACGCAAAATCCATTGTTAGTCCAATGATAATGTTTAGAAATAACCAAAATAATACAATATGTAGAATATTTTTCATTGTTTGGCAAGTATTATATTATATCAGGAATATAATATGCATAATATATAGTTACACCATATAAATAGAATGGATATTCATAAAATTTTTCAATATATCTTGTTCATTACGTTATTCATCATTGCACAAAGTTTTTCTATGTGGGGTCAATTTGTCACGTTACCTTATAAAGAGTTATCCATGTGGCAAGCATATAAAATGGCTATTCCTTTTGCATGGCTGGATTGGTTATTTATGACATTTACCATTTATGTTGGTGACAAGTATGAACTAGTTACACCTACACAAGACACTTTTTTATTAATTATTATTCAATTTACATTGATTCTACTAATCAACCAATATTATTTAAAACAAAAAATATATAGAAGCGACATTATTGCTTTTTTCGTGATTTTATTGGGGTTTTTTATTAGTTTTAACCACATTATATCTAACATATTTAATATAACTATTCCTGCACATCCTGCCACTAGTGTTTCCAAAACATAATCAAATGAAATAAAATGAAATAAAATGAAATAAATTATTCTACAGTAACTACTTTTGCTAAATTTTTTGGTATATCTGGATTAATACCTCTAGATATGGCTAGTTTGTACGCCAATAGTTGTAAAGGGATCACACACAACAAATCACTAAATACCTTGTTTTCTGGTACAAACAATATATTTTTTCTTTCTTTGGGTTGATCGCTTTTACTTGTGATAAAAATAACAGGGGCATGCCTAGATACTATTTCTTCATATGCGTTCTCAATCTTACTATAATTGGAGTCATTTGGAGCAATCATAATAACTGGGAAGTTTTCATCTAACAAGGCAAAAGGACCATGTTTTAAACTAGATGTAGAATACCCTTCACTATGGATATAAGAGATTTCTTTTATTTTAAGGGCTCCTTCTTTTGCAACAGATTCTGATTTTCCTTTACCTAGCAAAAAACAGTTATTGCGACTTGCAAATATGTTTGATACTAGTGAATCTATATTTGAATCATTCATTTCTAACGTGCATTGAATATCAATATGCAGTTGTCTAAGGTCTTTAATATAATCTGTACGTTTTATTGAATTGATTTTTTTTTCTTGCGCAAACCAAATAGCAATCATAGATAACAAGATTACTTGCGACGTGTATGCCTTTGTAGAAGCAACTCCCATTTCCCGCCCTGCGTTTAGGTAACATCCACAATCTACTTCTCTTGCAATCAATGAATCTACTACATTCACTAACCCTATTAAAAATAAGTTATGTTGTTTTCCTATTTCTATACATCTATGTAAATCCTTGGTTTCGCCCGATTGAGATATTAATAACAACGCAGTAGTTCCAGATTTAGGTATGTCTTGTTGAGTAAATTCGGCTCCGTCAAATATTTGTACAGTATGAAAATCACATAAATCTTTAAAAAAGTATAATCCGTGTTGTCCGGCATAGTAGGATGTACCACATCCTAATAGAATAAGATGGTTTATATTTTTTAGCTGTTCTACATGCCCTTCTAATCCACCTAATTTTACTTGATTTGTGTGAAGTATTCTTCCACCCATACTGATACACCTCAAAGAAGAGTCTATTTGTTCATGTATTTCTTTTATTGTCCAATAAGGATAAGGGTAAGGTGTCAATGCAAAGTTTGTAGTAGTTAAGTGTTTCGTAATATACTCATAATTGGTATGAATTTTGACACAACCTTCCGTTTTGGTTATTTGGCATATATCTAAGTTATTCAAGACAAAATAGTTTTGAATTTTATTACAAAACCCGCTTTTTTCGGAAACAACGATAGCATAATCTTCGTCATACCCAACTAAAAGTGGACTACCATGACGTGTACAATATATAGTATTTGGAGTATCTTTACAAAGAATAGCTAATCCCCAGGTACCTTCTAGAACATGAATTAATGACTGAATGCACTCTAATACATTTGTGTTTGATCTATACAAAAATGATAGCATTTGTACGATAACTTCGGTGTCTGTCTGTGATTGAAAGATGTATCCATTATTTTGTAGCATTTCTTTGAGTTGTTTATAGTTCTCAATAATTCCATTATGTACAACTGCAAATTTTTCACACATACTTATGTGAGGATGTGAATTAATATCTGTTTTTGCACCATGAGTCGCCCAACGTGTATGTGCAATTCCAACGTAATTGTTATGATGATTAAATAGTTCTTCGTGTAGCTTATGATATGCATCCGTATTTCCAGTTGACGCATACTTGTTTACTGCAAAGGTGTTATCCTGTTTATTGATAGAACACATTCCAGCAGAGTCGTAACCTCTGTTTTTTAGTTGTATTAATCCTTCATACAAAATAGTTGAACATTCTTGTGAAATACATGCTACAATGCCACACATTTATTTATAGAATATAGTAATATTTATTTACATTTACAAAATCACTAAATATAAATATAAATATAAATATAAATATAAATATAAAGATCATTATACTAGTATATTCATGAGTAAAAAATTAGTTATCATTATCATGGCAGGTGGTTTAGGAAAACGTATGAACTCACATTTGCCTAAAGTCCTTCATAATATTGGCGGAAAACCTATGTTAGTTCATATAATCAACCAAACTTTTTTGCTAAATCCCGTAAAAATATTCATTGTTGTAGGCAAGTTTCGTGGCATTATAGAAGAAACCCTATCTAAGCATGTTAATTTAGATAATATAGAGTTTGTACTACAAGAACAAGCGTTAGGCACAGGACATGCGATACAGTGTTGTAGATCTCATTTATTAAAGTATTCACATGCAAATGTAGTGATATTATCAGGTGATACTCCGTTTATTCAATCAACTACGATACATGATATATTACAACAGTTTCATACAGTAAAAATAGTAACCACTGTTATGCAGAATCCTTACGGATATGGACGTATTATAGAGACGTGCGATGGCTTATTTGAAAAAATAACAGAAGAAAAAGATTGTTCTTCTTTGGAAAAAACAGTACAAAAAGTAAATTGTGGTATTTATGCATTTGATTTAGACGTTTTATGTAAATATTTGCCTTTATTAACGAACCAAAATGCGCAGCAAGAATATTATTTAACGGATATCATTGAACTCATCAAACATGGAGAAGAAATTGCGATTGATTTATATAATATTCCTGAAGAAAGACAAATAGAAATTACAGGGGTAAACACGATAGATCAGTTAACAGAGTTAGAAATGAAATGGAATCAGTTTTTGTAAATGTTATATGTGTAATTATAATATCTTCTAAATATAATAGGTTTCATAAACAATGAAAAAGATCAAAAATGGACTCAGTTATGAATCAAATGGATGGTTATATGTATCAGTGCGAGGATCGCCGCGTGAGAGGGGATATGCTTATGGTTATTTAATTGCAAATGAAATGAAAAAAGTGCAAGAAATGCTTCAATATACTATTTATCAAGAGTATGGGCGTCCTTGGGAATATTTTATTGAAGCAGGAGAAAAGTTATTGAAACATACAATTATGACTCATTTTCAAGAATTCTATGAAGAAATGGTGGGTGTTGCGGAAGGAATCAATGCAGGCGGAACGCGTACCACTCTAGATGAAATCATTGCATGGAACAATTATTTTTTGCTGACCGAATATTGGTATCCTAACAAGGATGAGGATGGAACCAAACACCATGTAAGACCTCCAGGAGGAGAAGGCGGCGGTTCACAAGAACGTTGCAGTGCGTTTATTGCCAACGGAGACTGGACTCAAGATGGCAAAATTGTTGTTGCGCATAATAATTTTTCTAATTTTGTGGATGGACAGTATGCGCGAATCGTGCTAGACTTGAAACCGACGAAGGGAGCTCGTATGTTGATTCAGGGGTTTCCAGGATGGATCTGGTCTGGAACTGATTTTTTTGTAACTAGTAAGGGGATAATTGGTACAGAAACGACGATTGGTGGATTTTTGCCTTTTGAAAATAAGTTTCCTATTTCATGTCGTATACGGAAAGCCATGCAGTATGGAAATAATTTGGATGACTATGTCACTATTTTGTTAGACGGAAATTCAGGAGATTATGCGAACTCGTGGTTATTTGGCGATACAAAAACGAATGAGATTTTACGATTAGAGCTAGGACTTAAATACCATGATGTTTCTAGAACCAAAAATGGGTATTTTATTGGCTTCAATGCTCCATATGATCCAAGAATCCGTAACTTAGAATGCGCAAATACAGGGTTTGATGATATACGCCGTCACCAAGGAGCGCGTCGCGTACGCTTAGATGATTTGATGGATCAATACAAAGGAAAAATCAATTTAGAGATTGCTAAAATCATTTTAGCGGATCATTACGATGTTTATTTACATAAAGAAAATCCTTGCTCTAGAACAGTATGCTCCCATTACGAATTAGATGCAAGAGAGTATATGTCTGACCCTTCTAGACCAAAACCTTTTCAACCAAGAGGTGCGTTGGACGGAAACGTTTGTGACACGAAAATGGCAAAAAAAATGTCATTTTGTTTGCGATATGGAGATTCTTGTGGCATACCTTTTTTCAAAGACAAGTTTTGCGATGAACATCGTGAATGGGCTTTTTTGAGACCTTATTTATACGATCGTCCGGAACAACCATGGACCAATTTTACAGTTACACATCATTATGGAATGAAAGATAGTACAAAAAAAGAGAAAAAAAACAAAATACATAAAACGTACAAATTACGTCATCGTACAAGATTATATCAATACTAGATAGTTCTTGTAATTGTTTAGTTAGTTAGACTAAATTAGAGATTTTTATAATATAATTAATAAATTATATTATAAAAATATTGTTTATAATATAAATATAGATGGATACAATTGCATGGAACTTAATTGATAAATATTTTAAAGATAATCCATATAATTTAGTTGCACATCATTTAGATTCTTACAATGATTTTTTTTCACGTGGAATTTTTCAAATCTTTCGTGAAAACAATCCCATTCGTTTTATAGAACGCGATGATTCAAAAGATGCAAATAAAAAACAGAATCAATGTCTCTTATACTTAGGAGGAAAGGATGGAAACCAACTGTATTTTGGAAAACCAGTTATTTACGATGGTAACAACATCACAGGAAAGCCTTATACCCATTATATGTATCCAAATGAAGCACGTTTGCGAAATATGACGTATGGCATTACCATTCATTATGATGTCCATGTAGATTTCATTTATTACAATGGAGGACAAAAAATAGAGCAATCCATTACTTTAGATAAACTTTTTTTAGGTAGATTTCCCATCATGTTACACTCCAATTTATGTATTTTAAAAGGTTTGACTACGGAAGCCCGGTTTAACCTAGGAGAATGCCGAAACGATATGGGTGGATACTTTATCATTGATGGAAAAGAAAAAGTAATTGTTAGTCAAGAGAAATTTGCCAATAATATGCTTTATGTACGTAAATACAATCCTGACGAAATGTACAGTTTTTCAGCTGAGGTGCGATCAGTTTCGGAAGATGCATCTAAGCCGATTCGTTATACTTCCGTTAAAATTGTCGCTCCAGATGCAAAGTATTCAAACCAACAAATTGTCGTGGATATTCCAAACGTTAGAAAACCAATTCCACTGTTTATTGTCTTTAGAGCATTAGGCATTATTTCCGATAAGGCTATTATTGAAACATGTCTGTTAGATTTGAACCACAACGAATCCTTTATTGACTTATTTATTCCATCCATTCATGACGCAAGTCAAATATTTACGCAACAAACTGCATTGGAATTTATTGCAACATTTACAAAACGCCAAACGGTTTCTTCTTTACAAGATATTTTGATGAATTATTTTTTGCCTCATATTGGTGAAGATAACTTTTTAGACAAAGCTTATTTTGTTGGATTCATGGTTTACAAACTACTTAAGGTATTTACAAAACAAGAAAAACCAACCGATCGAGACAATTTTAAGTTCAAGCGCGTAGAAACTTCAGGATCTTTAATTTATCAACTCTTTCGCGAGTATTATTTGATCCAAAAACGTAGTATTGGTCTGACTATTGATAAAGAATATTATTATCATATCGGAAAATACAGAGACAGTTTTGTTAGTCTAATAGAAGACAACATAAAAGATATTTTTAAAGAAAGAATCGTAGAACAAGGATTTAAAAAAGCATTTAAAGGTAATTGGGGCGCAGAGGCTAACACGAAGCGTTTAGGGGTGGTTCAAGATTTAAACCGGCTCTCATGGTTTACCTATATTTCCCATTTGAGAAAATTAAGTTTGCCTATGGAATCTAGTTCTAAAGCCGTTGCACCACATTTATTGCATAGCTCACAATGGGGTTATATTGATCCGGTAGATACCCCAGACGGAGCAAACGTTGGGTTACATAAACATTTGGCGATTAGCACTGCTGTTACTATTGGCGTGTCGTCCTTTCCTTTGATCCAATGGTTGCGACAAAATACGCCTTTGAAATTGTTGCAAGAATGCAATACTGGGTACTTAGCCTCTAACACAAAAATTTTTGTCAATGGGAATTGGATTGGCGTAATTGACTCGCCTATTGAAACCGTGAATGTCTTAAAATTATTTCGTCGTAATGGTGTTATACCAGCCTATACAAGCATTAGTTTTAACTATGAAGATAACATTGTATATTTATACACAGATGAAGGACGCCTAACGCGTCCTATTTTTTATATAACGCCAAATAAAAAAATTAGTTATGAAGAAGGAAACGTAAAGGATATTATTGAATCACGCAAGTATACTTGGGAACAAACTGTAACCGGGTTTCAAGAAAAATTAGATACAGACTTTAGTATTCGTAATAATGTTTTGTATCGGGTAGATGATTTGTATTCTATAAAAACAAAAGGCTCCCGTGGATTTGCCGATATTGTTACTTTTTTTCAAGAAAACAAGGGTATCATAGATTATATTGATACATCGGAAGAAGAAACTGCTCTTATCGCTATACAAAAAGATGATTTGAAACACAATAAATATTATACACATTTAGAAATTGATCCTTCACTCATGTTAGGTGTCATGGGCAACTCTATTATTTATCCCGAAAACAATCAGTTACCAAGAGATGTGTTTTCATGTGGACAAAGTCGTCAAGCCGTCTCGGTATTTCACTCTAATTATCAAATGAGAATTGATAAAATGGGTGTAATATTAAATTATGGACAAACACCTTTGATTAAGTCACGATACCTAGAATACATTAACAAAGAAGAACAACCATATGGAGTAAACACTATTGTAGCCATTATGTGCTATACAAGTTACAACGTAGAAGATGCCATTTTAATTAATGAAGGGTCTTTGAAACGAGGTCTTTTTAACACAACTTATTTTTCCATGTACGAAGCACGCGAAGAATCATCCAAAGTATCAGGTACCGCTGTAAACTCGTTTTTTACAGAAATAGAAACCAAACAAAATGTATCCGGATTGAAACCAGGATATGATTATAGTTACTTGGACAAATCGGGATTAATTAAAGAAAACACATCTCTCAATGATAAAATTGTCTTGATTGGACAACTCATGTCTACAACTGACAATAAAGATTCCTATATTGATCAATCCGTAAAACCGAAAAAGGGACAGTTGGGATTTGTAGACAAATCGTTCATAACGGATGGAGAAGAAGGATTTCGTATTGCAAAAGTACGCATTCGCGAAGAACGTATTCCAGCGATTGGAGACAAAATGGCATCTCGGGCGGGTCAAAAGGGAACTATCGGGCTTATTATTCCTGAAGAAGATATGCCGTTTTGTGCCGATGGAACGCGACCAGATCTTATTATTAATCCACACGCTATACCGAGTCGTATGACGATCGGGCAACTGATAGAATGTCTGCTAGGCAAAGCATGTACTATGTATGGATCCTTTGGCGATTGTACTGCGTTTGCTACCAAGGGGGCAAATACGGAAACGTACGGCTCTATGTTGACAAGAGTAGGTTACCACTCCAGTGGTAATCAATTGTTATACAATGGTATGACTGGTGAACAAATTTATTCAGAAATATTTATTGGTCCAACGTATTACATGCGTTTGAAACATATGGTCAAAGATAAAATCAATTATCGTGCGCGTGGACCAAGGACAGCTCTAACACGACAAACAGTACAAGGGCGTGCCAATGATGGCGGTCTACGTATCGGCGAAATGGAACGCGATGGTATTTTAGCTCACGGTGCTTCTTATTTTTTGACAGAATCTTATATGGTACGTGGTGACGAATACTATATGGCTGTTTGTAACAAAACCGGAGCGATTGCTATCTACAATCCATCCATGAATTTATTTTTAAGTCCTTTTGCAGACGGGCCTCTTGTGTTCAATACAAATGTGGAAGGGAATCCTATTTTGGAAGTGTATAGCGTCTATGGTCGTTCCTTTAGTATCTTACGTATTCCCTATTCGTTAAAATTGTTGATTCAAGAGCTGCAAGTTATGAACGTACAAATGCGCATTATTACGGAAGAAAATGTGGATCAACTTCTCAATTTATCTTATCAGTCTCGCAATATGGAAAAATTATTGCATATAGAAGAAGAAGTTCCAAAGGAAAAAATAGACGAATTCATAAAAAATTACAAGAAAACGTTAAATGATAAAATCAACGAGGTAAATGCCGGTATTCAAAAAGCATATGCAAAAGACCGCGAACTGGAAAACGAATTAAAAAACACTGAACTCCAAGCAGTAGAAGGATTCGTTCCAGAAGAAGTGAGTCCTCAGTATCCTACAGGAAGTCCTGCATATGTTCCAGAAGAAGTGAGTCCTCAGTATCCTACAGGAAGTCCTGCATATGTTCCAGAAGAAGTGAGTCTTCAGTATCCTACAGGAAGTCCTGCATATGTTCCAGAAGAAGTGAGTCCTCAGTATCCTACAGGAAGTCCTGCATATGTTCCAGAAGAAGTGAGTCCTCAGTATCCTACAGGAAGTCCTGCATATAAACCTGAAAGTGAATCTTCTCTTGTGGAAATGAAACAATCTCCTACAAACGAAAATAGCGTAGAAGATAATCAAGAATTGAATTTTGAAACTACCAATTACATTATAAAACCTAAACCCCCTAATGAGTCTCCAGAAAAAGAAGAATCTGAAGCAAAAACCGAAATTCTGAATGTATCAGAAGAAAACCCAGAAGACAAGAATAATGAATCAGACACTGGCTTTAGCTCTGATTCTAACAGTAGTGGAGAAACCAAAAAAATAACTGTTACTTAGCCTAGTCTAGCCTAGCTTACCTCAGCTCAGCTGAGCTATAACATATATTTTGATGTTTAACCTCTCTACATCAACCGATAGTATCAATTACACCGACCTAAAAGAAAAATGAGATAAACTTTCTATAAAAAATAAAAAATCGTTCAGTTAATGTTTTAGGTGATATAAATGCACTCTTAAAGAGCATTATACATTTGACGACTATAGCGATTATTAATCGCTAATAGTGGTTAGTATATTTTATTGAAACTTATAATCACGCTCATATTTTTCAGGGCGGTCTCCTGTTTCTATATAATGAAAAGTTTGGCGTTTATTTAACCGATAGAAGCATTTATACTATTTTACATAACAATAAAATAACACGAAAACGATTAAGAAGTAAATATTACCCAGAAAAAAGAGAAGGTCAATAAAAACAAGATTTAGCAGAGTTTTATAAGAAATTGGGAAAATATGATTACACTAAAACAATATGTTTAGATGAAACCTCAATTTATTTGAATATGACGCTTTCTTATACAAACGATATAACCTATTATGTGCTATAAGCGCAAACAAAGTTATTGGTTGGAAATTATATCCAGAAAGAAAAGGAGGTGTAAAAACAACTGATATTTTAGAGTTTTATCATGAGTTTATTAAAGATAAATACAAAACCCATTTAGTTACTATGGATAATGCGGTTATTCATAAATCCAAAATAATAAGAGAAACGATTGAAAATAGTAAAAATGAATTCATTCCCTTATCATCAAGAACCAACGCAATTGAGGAGTATTTTATTCAGTTAGAACATTAAATAAAAAAGGAAAGTCCAAATACACATGAAGATATTTATAATACAATACAATAAATATTAGCAAATAAAATAACAAAAGTACATTTAACAAATTACTTGAAACATAGTTATAAAATATATAAGTAATAATTATGTTTTTGTCTCATTTTTCTTTTCGGTCGGTATAATAATTAATTCCTACAACTTTACATAGAAAAAGTTATGTGGTAAATTATTTTATTCCTAATATATATATATGTCTAAGATTCTGGGAACGTTTGGTGACAGTTTTACGATTCCAATCGTCTCAAGTGTGACTCCGAATGAAGGACCCTTAGGAGGCGGACAGAATATAACAATTACAGGGACCGGGTTTATATCTGTATCCAATGTAACTGTTGGCGGTGCAACTGCAACAAATGTATCTGTAGTAAATTCAACGTTGGCACTATGGGGACAATCTATCAATACATCAGGAAGTAGTTTTAATTCCGTAGCCATTGCAGGAACTAAATCCGTTGCTGGATCAGCAGGTTCAAATGGATTATGGTATTCGTCCGATTCGGGAGAAACATGGTCGCGATCTAACAAGCAAAATGATTTTTTTTATTCTGTGTCCATATCATCAGATGGAGAGAAAGCCGTTGCTGGATCAGGTTCAGGTACAGGATTATGGTATTCGTCCAATTCGGGACAAACATGGACTAACACTAAACAAGGTGGATATTTTAGTTCCGTAGCCATTGCAGGAACTAAAGCCATTGCTGGATCAGCAGGTTCAAATGGATTATGGTATTCGTCCAATTCGGGACAAACATGGATACAATCTATCAATACATCAGGAAGTAGTTTTAATTCCGTAGCCATATCATCGGATGGAGAGAAAGCCGTTGCTGGATCCTATTCAGGTACAGGACTATGGTATTCGTCCAATTCGGGACAAACATGGACTAACACTAAACCAGGTGGAGATTTTTATTCCGTAGCCATATCATCGGATGGAAAGAAAGCCGTTGCAGGGTCCTATTCAAATGCAGGATTATGGTATTCGTCTGATTCGGGACAAACATGGATACAATCTACCAAGCAAAATGATTTTTTTTATTCCGTAGCCATATCATCGGATGGAGAGAAAGCCGTTGCTGGATCAGATTCAAATGGATTATGGTATTCGTCCGATTCGGGACAAACATGGAGACAAACTAACAAAACAAATGATAGTTTTAATTCCGTAGCCATATCATCGGATGGAGAGAAAGCCGTTGCTGGATCCTATTCAGATACAGGATTATGGTATTCGTCCGATTCGGGACAAACATGGAGACAAACTAACAAAACAAATGATAGTTTTTCTTCCGTAGCCATATCATCGGATGGAGAGAAAGCCGTTGCTGGATCCGGTTCAGATACAGGATTATGGTATTCTCCCGTACCGGTAATCACTGCGACAACATCACAAGGACTAACTACTGGTTCTGCAAGTGTGGTTGTAACCACTCCAGGAGGAACAAACGCGCCAAATACATTGTATACTTATCTTGCTGCACCAACAGTATCTAGCGTGAGTCCTGATGCAGGACCATTAGGAGGCGGACAGAATATAACAATTACGGGCACAGGGTTTACAGCTTTATCCAGTGTCACTGTTGGCGGCGCAACAGCAACTAGATTCTCTGTCATTGGCGCTACATCAATAAGTGCAACAACCCCAGTAGGACTAACTGCTGGTTATGCAAGTGTGGTTGTAACCACTCTAGGAGGAACAAACGCGCCAAATACATTGTATACTTATCTTGCTGCACCAACTGTATCTAGCGTGTCTCCTGATGCAGGACCATTAGGAGGCGGACAGAATATAACAATTACAGGCACCGGGTTTACAGGTGTATCCAATGTCACTGTTGGCGGTGCAACTACAACTAGTTTCTCTGTCATTGGTGCTACAGGAATAAGTGCAACAACTCCAGTAGGACTAACTGCTGGTTATGCAAGTGTGGTTGTAACCACTCCAGGAGGAACAAATGCGCCAAATACATTGTATACTTATGTTGCTGCACCAACAGTATCTAGCGTGACTCCGAATGCAGGACCCTTAGGAGGCAGACAAAATATAACAATTACAGGCACAGGGTTTACAGGTGTATCCAGTGTCACTATTGGTGGAGTATCTGCAACTGGTGTACAACTTCTTGGCGCTACACAAATAAGCGCAACTACACCAGCAGGAGAAACTGGTACCGCAAGTGTCGTTGTAACTGCACTAGGAGGAACCAGTAATACAAATGTAGTATATACATATGGCGCTACAATTGTAGTAACTTTTAATACAGACAAAGGATCTAGTTTTACGACTCAAGGCGTTACTT
>Ga0214923_10002313_pt1 | contig 25503 bp, 10 predicted proteins | sample LL1510_MetaG_FD_177993 | JGI IMG/M metagenome (GOLD analysis project Ga0214923, IMG submission 177993) | Freshwater microbial communities from Lake Lanier, Atlanta, Georgia, United States - LL-1510 | ecosystem: Environmental > Aquatic > Freshwater > Lake | place: USA: Georgia | collected...
ACTGTAAAATAACTATGAATTTTTTGACACCCCTTCTTTTAATAAATATATATAAACATAAAATATATAATACTGATATGAGAAACTGATATAATAAACTTGTTAAAAAATATTTAAAAATAAAAAACTGATATCAGAATTTATTTTTTTATTAATAATTTATAAATCAAAAATTTATTTAAAAAAATACAAAAATACGCTATTTAAAGACAAATTTATTTTTTTTCATTTTCCATTTTTACTACTTTTTACCCTAGATTTTACCCCATAAACTGATAGGAGTTTATATAGAAACTCATATAGAGTTTTAAATGAAACTTAATATAAATTCGTTGTTTTTGAACACCTAAAATATACCCCATAGTTAATTATACGAGAGTACTTTTTGGCCTAAAAATATTTAAAAAATATATAAAAATAATAAAAATAACATAGAAAAAATAGTTAAAAAATAGTTAAAAAAATAGTTAAAAAATTTCAAAAAAAAACATATATTAAATGGCATTTTTATATATACCATAAAAATAAAAAATGGTATTTGTCATAAGTGAGATAATTTATCATTATCATTATTCACTAAGGTGACTATGTAATAAAATTTTGATATTTAAATATTTTTAATTTTTTTATCATTTCAATATCTATTTATATCTCTTCTTCGCTTTCTTTTATTATAATATATACTTCTTTATCATCTTTTAAAGCTTTTTATGTTTTTGTTGAAATACTTTATAAACTTTCACCAGTTATTATTAAAATATCTGTTTATTTGTTATACCCTTCTTAAACATATCCTAAATTTCTTTTTATCGTATCTATTATTTATTAATCTCTACTTCCAGATATAACAAATTTTTTATTATGAAATAATTCATTTTTTTTTATATTTTTTAAGTTAACCTTTTTAACTTTTCTTTTATTTTCCTCATATTAATCGTCTTCATAATTAATAATATATCTTATAATAAGGATATCATCATAATATTATATTAAAATTTATTATAATTAACATATTTAATTTATTTTAATTTCGCCCAATCCCTTAATATTTTTTAATTATTCTTTTAATTAATCTTCATCTTATTATAAAAATTAAATAATTGTATAATATGGGCCGTTTTAAGAAATTATTAATTATAATGTTTATAATCCAATAGAAATTCCATCATATGTTAAAACTGATATAAATTTTAAAGGGTTTTCATACATTTATTCTTTTAAAATTTCTATATTTTACAATAATTATTTTATTTTTTTATCTCCAAATCCATTTATGTTAGATATTTATTATGATTATTTTTCATCTAGTTAAATAAATTAAAAAATATCTTTTATATCAAATTTTTCAACTAATTTTTATATAGTTTATAATTTTACACCTTTTATATACATTTTACTAAATATATATTCGATTTATTAACTTATTTATTGTTATTTTTACTCTTTTGTAAATTCTTTTATTCCAATATCTACATCTGATATCCAAATATATTCAAATTTTGGAAAAACATCATTATTTTATTTTTATTCTTCTTTTTATTCTTCTTTTTATTCTTCTTATATTACTTTTTCTATATAAGGTATTACTTAACCAGATCTTTTTATTAAAATTTTAGTTCCCTTTTAAATATTGTTATCAAAAATGAATTTTGCATTATGACCAGTAACTTTATTAATATTTACACCATCAATAATAACTTATTAAACTAAAACAACTGGAGTTAATTTTCCTTTTCTAGAAATTTGCCAATCTATATCTATTATTTATGTTTAATACAATATATCTTAAAATTTTACTGCTATTTTTTATTTTTCCATACTTAAAACTATTCCATCTGAAGGATATTATTAATTATCATCTTTAAAAGTTTTCAAATCTTATAATTTAAAATTTTCTTCTAAATCTATATTTTATACTATATTTAAATCTAAATCTTTTAAACTTATTTTTTTATCACAATCTATTATTTAATATATAACAATATCTAAATCTTTATATATTTCTATATCTTTATAGTTATTAATATATTTTTTATTTATCAAAACACTCATATTTCTTGGATGTGAAAAATCATTTTTATATTTTTATTCAAATGTTTCTTATTTCATGACTATTTCACCTCTTAATACTAATTTTTAATATTTTTTCTATAACTTAATTATTTATTATCTATTTATATTCAAATATTAATATAAATGTGTTATATCTCTTCCAATTTACCCATCACCCCTTGTATATAATTTTATAGAATCTTTTTAAATGTTAACTAAAACAGAAGATCCATCTAATTTTATAGATACATTTATAACATTTTTTTTATATTTATTTATCCATTTTTATATTTATAAAAAATTTTCATATTCATTTCTATTATCAGATATTTATATTTTATCTAAAGAAGGCATTTAATAAGGTAATTTCACATCTCCTAATAATAAATCTATTTAAAATTATTAAAATTATTTACCAGATATGGATTCATATATTTTTATCATTTATTTTTTATCATTTTAATCTATTTCATTTAAAGTTTAATCCATATTTAATGGTAGTTTATCATTATTTTAATTTTAATACATTTATAGATAAATATCATATTATTAATCTGATATCAATGGTTATCCAATGTAATAAAAAAAATTAAATATAATTATATCTTCTTTTGTTATATTTTTCAATTAATTATTTTCCAATCTATTATTTTTATATAATTAACATATATTTTAACATCTATCTAATATATTTGATATATTTAATTGTTCCATATATAAATATATTTATACATATCTTATTTTTTTTCAATTTTAAATTCCTCTTTATATATGAGTGAATCTTATTATGAATAAACGGAATAATTTACAGATAAAAATTTATATTAAATTGAAATATAAGAATAATAATTTAATCCGTATAGAATGTAATAAATATCAGTTAATTAATTTAAAGATACAATCCTTAATAATTAATACTCTATAGATGAAATGAAAGAATTATAAAAACAAGCTCTTAATGAAGGATAATAATTTATTCCTCATTATTTAGATAAAGGGGGTAGAAGTTAACAAAAAAAATAATATTTAAATGATTATTTAGAGGATGATGATGTAGATGAATAAATAAATAGATATTTATAAGTTGGAGGTAAATAAAGAGGAAATAGAGATTTTTATTAGAATTAAGAAAAATATGTTCCAGTTGAATATAATTTACCAAAAAATACAAGAGAAAATATAATTAAAGAAGTGTAAAGATAATATAATTAACAATTATCAGATAATTAATAAAATTTAAAATAAAATTATAAATAAATATCTATTTTAGGTAATATGCCATATATTGAAAAAAAATAATAAGCTTATATTAATAAAAAAGGAAATTATAAAGATATAAATGATGCTGAAACTTTAATAACAACAAAAATTAAAAATTCTGTAAATCCTTCATAATAATAAAAAACTTAACCATAATATTATGAAGAATAAGTTGGAATTGATAAATAAATAATACCTATTAAAGTTTCTTAAAATAAAGTCGGATATAAATAATTTTATGATTAATTAGAAGAATAATAGTAAAGAGAAATTGCGCAAAATATCCCATAAAGTAAAAGAGCAGATTTTATAAGACATTACAAAATGGGAATTGTACATGATTAATAATTAAATTAAAATGTGTATAATTAAGTTCATCCAGTTACAAATATATCAGTTTTATAGAGTTAATAAGCTTTTTAATTAGGAGAATAAGAATTATAAGAATAAAAAATTTTTAATAAAATTTATGGCAGAACTACTTCCAAATAACCATAAGTCTATTAAGAATATTTAGATTAAATAAATGACGTGGATGAAATAATGAATAAAATAATAATTTAAAAAAGAAATGAAAAAATATAATAAAAAAATAAATAATTAGATTAAGTTAATAGAGAAAATTAAGTTTTATAAGAATATAATTATAATATACCAGTTAAAAAAAATAATATAAATAATATGAATTAAAATATAAACGAAACTAATAATAACTAAGAAATTTTTTAAAAATTAGGAAATAATAATAGTAATATAATTAATAAAAATAAATAACCTAAAAAAGTTAGTTTTAATTTAGAACCGGAAATATTTTAATAAAATACAAATAAACAATAAAATAATATTTTAGATAGATTAAAATAAACATTTAATAAATTTTAATATAAACAATTATATAAAAACCCGAAATTAAAAAAGAAAAAAATTTGGCCCCAGGTGTAATATAATTATTGGAAAATGATATTCAATATTAAAATAATAAAGTGTAATATAATAATAACTCAAGTAATTAAATGAAAAACTAAGAGTATTTATCTAATAATTAAAAAGAAACCACGAATGTAAAAACGGCCTAAAAGGGAAAATTTAAGATAAAAGATATGACTGATCCCATTTATTAAAATTGAAAAAAAAACATATACTTAGTAACTTTCTTATATATGTAATAATAACAATAATAACAATAACAATAATAACAATAATTTCTCGAATAAAATTTCGAAAAGAATATTGATATAAATTTAATAAATTCCACTGTTTAAGAAGATTTAAACAATTTAAAGGATACTATAACAATGCCAGATGTAAAAATAATATTGAAATATAAATTAGAATAAAATAAGAAAATAGTTAATAATTTAAGTGTAAAATAATTTAAATTTAATGTTGAAAATTATAAATAGTTTGTTTAAGAAAATAATATACAATATATCTACAAATAAGAAAATGAAAATGTATTTTTATCTGAATTAGATATGAATTTTAAAAAATTTCCCAATTATAAATATTATTTACAGTTATAAAATGGACATAATTAACATATTTAATAACAAGTAAATAATTTTATAGATTATAATGTCTTATAATAATTTGCTGATATACAAATGATAAAAAAATTTGTTTTTGCTATTTATACTGAGAATGATATAGTTACACAAGTTTAATTAATTGCCGGATTTTATATTAATAATAGATATGTAAAATATTTAGGATTAAATAAGAAAATAATACCTATTTCATTATAAAAAATAAATTAAAAAAAAAATGAAAAATAAAATGAAAAAGTATATGTATAGGTATTTATGTTTAAAAATATATAATTAATTAATCATTTAGAACAATATTAAATAATAAAAGACAAATATGATTTCAGTTAAATTAAAGGAAAATATAATATAAATCCATTTATTTCTATTTTAGGAGAATTTAATGAAATATAACTGACTTTATTATAATAAATGTTATTATTCTAAGATATGTTGATAAATTATATTAACAAAGAACCAATTTACATAATAAATTAATATGAATAATAAATATCGCCAATCGTACATAATCTTAACAATTTTTCATAATTTTCAAAGCCTTTTTTATATTAATTATTATTATAAGTTAATATAGATTAAGAAAATAAATTATACGGATTATGTTTAGAAATATTCCAAGATATTAACATAAATAAAGAATAAGTAGATGAATATTTAAGTAAAATATAACCCAGAAAAAACAAGACTTTTATTAACAAAATTTTATAGGATAAAAAATACAATTTTACATTATAAAATATTGAATAAGTGACAAATCCTATAAGTGTATTTAATTAAATAAAAAGGTAAGTTTATTTGAACTATAAATAAAAATATCCCAATTAATAGATTAATAGCATTAAAGAAATATATTTATATGATGGATAAAATTGCATAAAATAATAATTATAATAAGTTATAAAAAAATATATAAATAAAAACAATTAATAAGAGTAATAAGAATAGTAATAGTAATAATAATAAGAATAAACATAAGAATAATAATAAGAATAAACATAAGAATAGTAATAATAATAGGAATAATAATAAGAATGATAATAATGATAATAAAACATAAAACATAAAACATAAAACATAAAACATAAAACATAAAACATAAAACATAAAACATAAAACATAAAACACATTTTTTTTTATTATATTTTTTTTAATATATTTTTTTTATATATTTTTTTTACATAATATTTTATATTATCAAATTTTAATAAAATTGAAAAAAAAAATACTACATGTATAATAATCTATATATGTTAAATAAATACGATTATAAATCTATAAATTAATAAACAAGAAATAATTTCAGAAAATATGGTGAATAATTCGCAAATTAATTGAGATATAGATGTAAAGAAGCATATGATTTTGTTAAACTCATTAATAAATGTAGAAAGAAAAATATATACGTATAACCTATATAAGAAGAGAAATATTTAATACATAACTAAAACAATAAAATAAATTTTTTCTTTTAATAGATATAAGTAAATAGATGTTGTTAATGTTAATAATAATAAGTTATGGGTTAGAAATAAATATATATAATACCATAATGTAAACATTAAATTTGTAATAAATGCAATATAAATAATATGGTTTAAAATAATAATATATGTATTGTATGTAAATAAGAAATAAATTTAAATGAATGCTATAATTATATATGTAATTTTAGATTTTAATATGAATTAACCATTTTTTAAAATTAATCTTAGTAAGGAATTTATTAATTTTTTTTAAATTTTAAAGAATAAATATAAATTTATGTAAATTTTTATCTTGAATATGTTTAAAAAAGTAGTTTATATAATTTGCAATTATTCTTAGAATCATAATAAAATGATAATGAATATATATTTTCATCTTAAATTGTAATTGAAAATATTTAATATTTAATAGATATGTTATATAATAATTAAAATTAATTTGATATTGAATAATTTTATAAAATTTTATCAGAATAATGTATGAAAAATAAAATGTAAAATATTATATACATCAAATAAATAATTAATAAAGATTTAAAATATTAAAATCAAATATTATAAGTATATTATTATTTTTTGGATATTATATGCAATATTTATTATAATAACGTTGATTATACAGAAATAGTTTTAAATGACGATAATATAAAATAATATTTGATATATATTCGATAATATTATAATTTATATATAAAAAAATATATGGATTTAGCCAATAAATAATTATATAAAAATTAAAATAATACTATAAATAAATGCTTAAAAATTACATAATTATAAAAAAAACATAATCATAATAATGATTTTATAAATAAAATAACGCAAGTTAAGAAAATAATATCAGATCTTTTGTTAAATGAATATTTAGATAATTAAAAAAATTTAAAATAATATAATTAAATTAATGAAGATTATAAATAAAAAAATTAATTCATGTTTATAATAAATAACATATAAATAAATTAAAATAAAGAAAATTTTCAAAAAAAAATAACAATAAATAACAAAAATTTTATTATCATTGAATGTTTTAATGATTTAGAATAAAATTAAAAATATTTAAAAAAATTTTCTATTTATTAAACATGTTAACAAATTTTATAACAAAATAATCAAATGGATTTAAATATTACTTATTCATGTGATGATAATAATATAATTATTTATTCTAATAAGTACGATAATTAAATTAAGGATTAACTTTCAAAAATTTTAGATGGATTTAATATTAATTAATATATTGTATTAAATAATTAAATTATTTAATTAAATAATCAAATTCAAGACAGTTAATAAATTTATTAATAAAATATTTAATAATAAGGATAATAATATAAAAAATTATTAATAGTTGATTAAGTTGAGGAAAAAAAAGATGATAATGAAGATGATGATGATGAAGAAGAAGAATTATAATAAATTATTTTACACGAGGAAGAAGAATAAGATGAAGATGACGATGAAGATGATTATTGATATTGAGATAAAATAATTTTGATTGATTATTGATTATTTATTTGTTTATTTATTTTTTTATTTTTTTATTTTTTTATTTTTTTATTTTTTTTTACAAAATTTTATTTTTAATAAAATTGAAAAAAATATATTATGCTACTTATTTTATTATATATGTAAAAATAATAATAGGAATAAGAATAAATCAATATAAATAAAAAATTATACAATGATAATTTATATGAATATATATAATCTGTTTTCGAAAAATAGTTCTTTGATAATTAAACATAGAAGGATATATTATAAAATGTTTAAAAATAGGAATATATACCAACATAAGATCAATTCTTATAATAATATCAAGTAAATAATGTAACAAATTATACTTAAGTCTCTAATATAGTAAATTAAAATTTATTTTATGTAACTTAATGTGATATTTGTTATGATGATACTTAATAATAAATAATAATTTTATTTAGATGTCAACATTTTTTGTGTTATAGTTGTTATATAAATTTATATAAATAAGGTAATTTTAAATGTCCTAAATGTAAATAACCTTAAACAATAGCGTCTCCATATTATATGATGTATGTAAATAATAATTAATAACTAGAATAATAAGGATTTAATATAGATAGATAATGTAATTATTATAAATGTTAAGATACTTTAATAAATTTGGATAGTTAATTTCTAAAAAATTTCTTTAATATATTTTAATAAATTTATGGCGGAAAAACTAAATATAGCATTTGTTAAAAAATAATGGAATAAATATTTAGATTTGAAACATCATTTGATTATAGAATAATAGCTGATATAATAATAAGTTATTTTAATTAAAAACCCGGAAATTAATTTTATTTTTATTAAATATATGATGTACTAAAGTTATGTAATAACAAAATTTTTAATGTTTAATATAATGAATATGATACTTAATAAAATTAATTTACACATAAAAATATTTTAACAGAATATATGTAATAAAATATAGAAAAAATTTTATATGATAGATATTTATGTAAAAAAATTTCGAAATATATAAAATATTCAGAAATAAAACATGTAAAATATAATAATAAATAATTTTAATATATTGAATAATCAGATAAAAATAATCATGAAAATAGAATGGATATTGATAGAAAAAATTGGATTGTTGATCAACAAGAAAAATAAAAACATACTGAATAAGTTTGTTATATTTTAAATGATTTTAGTGATTATTAACTTACTGAAAAAGAAATAGAAGGAAAATAAATAATTCAAGGAAATTTTTTCTTATTTGATAAAAATAATACTATTAAAAAAACATAATAAAATTATATAGAAAAAGAAGGAAAAATATATAAAGTATATAAATAATATGACATAACTTAACAATATAGATTAATATATCAATCAAAATTTTTACCAAAATTATTTGATTATTAATATCAAGATATAATAAGTATATAATAGATGTAACACATAAATACAGATAATTTATATTAAAATTTAGAAATATAATTTCCTTTATTTAATAGATTATACGATTATTAATAGCATTATTAATATTTATATATTTTTGATTTAAAAGATGCCTATAAATCGGTAAAAAAAGAAGTTTTATTAAATTTATTTATAGAAGATTAATAAAAAAAAATTATAGAGTATGCGTTTAATCATTATATTTATTTTAATGAAAAATATTATCATTTAAAAGGATTACCACTCGGATTAGCAGTTTCTAATAAATTATTTGTTTTTATGTAGACGAAAATACTTTAATAATTATTAGATTATATAAAAAATATATATGGAAATTAAGAATATGATTTTAAAATAAGATTTTACGTTGATGATGTTAGAATTTATATGAAAAAATAGATACCAGATGTATAATAATTTAAAGAATTAGTATAGGATTTCTATTAATAATTTTAATTATAAATAAATTAATAAAAATCATTTTATATGAAAATAAAAGATGGATTTTATGATAAATTTAGTAAAGAATAAATGGCTTAATTTTTATAAATAAATACAGATATATAATAATATACTAGAGGTTACTATAAAGAGTTAAATAATTATTATTTAAATCAAATAATGCACATAGAATAAGAAAATTAAATATTATTTGATAATATGAAAAAAAGCGTAATAGTATATGAAGATTATAATAAATAAAAAAAATTCGATTAATTAGATATAAAAATATAAAATTTGATAATAAAATCATTTAATTAATTTTTAACAAATGAAGAAGAATTCTGATCAAACTGATAATATTTAAATTTTTATATATTTTACATTTTATATTTTATTTTTTTACATTTTATTTTTACATTTTATTTTTTTTTAATTTCTATGAAATATCATTAACTAAATAAATTATTGCCGAAAAAAAACATTAAATCTTATATCCATTTGTTTTAATATGTTTTCGGTTACAATTATTATACATAATATAAATTTTGTTATTAATTATCTTAAAAATTTTCTTTTTTTTCTTCATCATTTTACTTTTCTTAATATAAATCAAATGAATATAAAAACATCAATGTAAATATTATAAAATATATTAAATTACCCACATTATCACCATGTGTATTATATTAATATTTATTAAAATTTTATATACTTTAGAAGCATTTTAATATTACATATAAACAAGTTATTTAAAAAATATACTCCATTATGACATTTAAATCGAATTTTAAATTTATCATATATATTAAAAATAAATAAAAAAAAAACATATATGTCATGCTATTTTATATATGTCATAAGAGCCAACAAAACATTTATTATTTTCAATAGTTTACGATAGAATTAAAAATAATGAAGGAAAATTTGATAAAGTTAAATAATTTGCCTTTTAAATACATGGATAATATAATACTTTAGAAGAGGCTTAAAAAGATTTATAAAACATTTATTAATATCTACCAAATCAAGGAATTTAAGTTGAAAGAATAGCTAGATATACAAATAATAGAGATTGGGTTATAATTCCAATGCCTGGAATGGAATAATTTGAATAAGTATCTACATTAGATAGAAGAATAAAAGATATTCATATAAGTCATTTAGAATAGCAATTAGATAAATTTAATGAAGAAACAAATCTTTATCTAGAAAAAGTGAGAAAAAATTTAGAAAATAAACCAATGAAAGTATTGTCTGATTTTGAAACAAATGATTAGTTTTAATAATATACAGAAGAATTATTGTAATAATATAATTTAGATTAAGAATTTAGGGATCTTATAATGAAAAAATAATAAAAACACTTACTTGAAAATTAAGAAAAAAACAGATTAGCAATTGAAAAGGGAGAACAAAATATATAAGAAGTTAGAAAATTAAATGAAACAAATTTAAGAACTTATAATAGTTAATAAATATAAGAATAATAAATATAAGAATAATAAGAATAATAAGAATAACAATAACAAGATGAAGAAATAAAAGAATTTTAATAAAAGGAAGAAAAAAAATATGTAGAATATGGCGATTATTTAATTTTATAAAAAAAATGCGAAACTATGGAAAACATTATGTAAAATAAAACAAAAGAATTAAATAAATTACAATTAGAATATTCTGTTTAATAATAAGAATTAACTTCATTAGATTAACAAAAAGAAATATTATTTAATGAATTGGATTAATTATATAAAAAATATTTTACATATGAATAAAAAATGTAATAAATATAAAATATATCAGATATATTTATAAATAATAATGCCGATGATAAAAAACAAATTAAAACCGATTCTGAAATATTAGAATAAAAATTATCATAAAATATGTAATAATTAAAATATCATATATAATAATAATAGATATTTTAGAAATAATTAGACAATTTTACTGAATTATAAAAAACAAATATGTCATTTAAATAATAATAATAAAATATATCGAATAGAAATTAAGTATAATTAGAATATTAAAATAATTAGCTATAAATAGAAAATTTATAAAAAATAATAGAAGAATTATAAGAATAAATAAAACAATAATAATAGTCATATGAACCATATGATAATTTAATGAAAATACATTAAAATTTACAAGATTTAGTTTAAATGTCAAAGAATGATATATTTGCAAGAAGAAATGAAATTAATGATTTACTTTTGATCGTATAAGGAAATTTTTGATTTCATTAAAAAAAATTTATTTCTTAAATTAATTATTCAGCTTCAATTTTTTTTAATTTTTTAATTTTTAAATGAATATACGCAATACCTTATAAAAAACAATCTGATAAATCATCTTTTTTTTTCATTTATTTAAAATATTCGTTCATTTATTTATTATTTTCCTCATTTTTTTCTAATATCATTTTAGATATTTTAACAGAATTTTATTTATTTTATTAATATTTACCATTTTTATAAAAATATTATCTAATTTTAGGCGGTAATGCTAAACTTTAAAATCCTTTTGAAATAAAATAGGATAAAATAGTATCTTATACATATATCATATCTCTGTTTATTTTTGTTGAATATGGTTAATCTTCTACTATTATGTGAGTATTATTTGGTTTTATATTTTTAGACTAAGTAAATTAATTTAAAAAATTAATAGTAAAATATGGAATATATGTTTTTTTGGAACTAAATTTTGCAATTTATTTTTTTTCATATTATTTATATGATGTGCATTATTAATTTGCGCACATTACTTATATTTTATTTGTTTTTACTATATCTTGTGGTTAATCACATATAAAACATTTATAAATATCATGAACGATCCAATTTATTATTTTATAATCAAATTATTTTTCATTGTATTAAATTCTACATAAAGAAAGATTAATTGTCCCAATATCAAAGGATATTACATATTATTTATTTTAATTTTAAACTTATTATTATTTTTATTCCTCCATATATAATAAATTTAATATGTATGACTTTTTTTATTAAAATTGAAAAAAATAATATATGGTATAAATAAATTATATATGGAATTATAATAAATCGATAATTAAGATACATTATATTTTAATGATGATATAATTTTATAAAAAAAAATTAAAGTATAAATTAATTAATTCAGTTATATTAATAATTAATTTTTATATTTATAATAACGTAAAACATGTAAACTTAATAATAACTATAATGGTTTTTACTATTAAAATTTTTATAAATAAAACATTATAAAATTATAATATTTAGGATATTTTGCCAGGTTTGGAAAATTTATTATGCAAGATTTTAGTTATAAAAATGAATAATAATTCATATAATAAAATTTAAAAAAGATATTACGAGAAAAAATAGATTATTAAATGATATCACATGAAGAATTAATTAATGGAAAAAAATTAAATTAAAAAGGGAAATAAATTGCATTATAATTGGCAAAAAGAGATTTATATGAAATAAATAAAAGAAAAAATTAAGATTAAATTAATTATGATCCAATATAAAAAAGCAATTTATTTTGTGATTATTTTATAGCTGATAATGAAAATTAATAAGAATAATAAAGAATAATATATAAATTAATAAAAAAAACAATTTTAAACGGGAAAAATATTTATTTGTTATCTTTTTATGCAGTTACGATATTGTATATTTATTTATAAGAAAAATAACAATGTCCTATAGGCACCAGTATTTTTTATTTTATAATGGATAAAATCGAAAATAATCTAATTTTAATATAAGATTAAATAGGAATAGAATTCCATAAGTTTTATAAATAATATTATTAATTTATCGAAGATAAAAATTAATTAATTGAAGAGTTGTAATGTGATATATAATAATTTTAATTTTAAAATGATTTTTTTTAATAAATGATTTAATATTGTGAAAAATAATTAGAAATGTAACATGAATATTGTGATGAATCATTTATAGAAAAATAAAAAAATATTTTCATGTAATAATAAATAAAAATTTAAGAACAAATATAAAACAAAGAAAAATAATTAGAAAAATAAAATTAAATTATATGTAAGGTGGAAATTTAATCACGTGATTTATTTGATGTAAATATAATGGATTTTAAATAAATAAAAGGAAGAATTAGTAAACTGAATTAAATTATTTCTAATTTTGAAAAAAAACTAAATTATAAATGAAAAAAATTATTGTATTTGTCTTTTTATATTTTCTATTTTTCTATTTTTCTATTTTTTTTTTAATATATTTTTATAAAATATATATGTAATACATTTTACAACAAGGATTAAAAACAATTTTAACTACTGGTTTAATATATACTGGATAAATGTTAAAAGAAATATATTTCGCCGATGAAATATATAATAAAAAATAAAATATCAGTGAAATAAAATAAGAAGAATATACAAATCAATTAAATATCGATGATCCTTAATTAATTATTTACGAAGATATTAAAAGTAATAAAAATTTTAATAATGATTATTAAAACTAATAAAAAATATAAAAATTACACCAAGATTATGAAACAGAAAAATATAAAAAAATTATAGATTTAGATTTGAAAAGAACGGCTGTTAAAAATTAGTAAATATTGTAAGATATAAAATAAATTTTGTATTTATATCCAAATTAATATATATAAGGTGCAAATTATATTGTAAGAGAATTATTTCATATGAAAAATTTAAATAAATAATAAATAGCCGATATTTATTATAATTATGTACAATATTTATAATAATTTTATGATTAAAGAGGTTTTTTAAAAATGTAAAAAATAAATAAATATTTTGATAAAATATCAAAAAATATAAGATTTAGTAAATACATTAAAGAAAATAACTTAAAAATGGATATCTAATAAAAAATAAAATATATTATTTTATTGGGATGTAAACAAGAATTAATTGAAGATGAAAAATAATAATAACAATAACAATAAATTTTTTTATTAAACATGTAAATTAATAATATATATGATTAATAGTATATACAATTACCAAAAGAATGAAAAAATACAACATTAATATATAAAATAAATTATTACTGACATATTTTCAATAATATCTTAGAAGGATTATTTTTTCTTTATAAATGACCATTACGATTAAAATATATTTTCAAATAATTTATTCGTATTAAATATATATTTTTAATATAATTTTTAGTAATTTAAATATTCAAAATGGAAAATATTTACAAAAATAAATAATAATTAAAAAAACAGCCCTTAAATTCAATAAGAAGTGATGCAAAGAAGTATTTTTTTAATATAATTATAATAAAATAAAAATTTATAAATAGAATAATAAAATGGATAAAATTATTAAGTGGAATATAGATTATATTATCAAAAACATTTAAAAAATAAAAAAAAAGATAAAAAAAATATACAACATTAAATTAATTTCCAATAAAAATATCAATAACACACAATAGAAATATAATATTTTTAATATGAAAAAAAAATTAAAAATATTTAATTAATATAATATAAATCAGTAAAATCTGAAAAAATATATCAAAAATAATAGAATTAAAATAGAAAAATATCTGATGATATATTTAAATCAAATTAAGAAAAATACAAAGAAGATATTTGTGATGATTTTGTATTAGTTTGTGATGATATGGATTTTTAAGAATTAAGTGAAGATACTTTTTTCGATTTGTCTAAATTAGAAAAATTATAAAAAAAAATAGAAAATTCAATTTGCGAAAATAAAAAATACAAAATAAATGCAATGGATGATATAAATTAGTTGTTATTATTTTTTAATCATTGATTATTTTCCAATTATTATAACATTTATAATGTTTTATCAGGAATAGATTAATTATCTTTAACATATACTGGTTCTTTTGTTTTATCAGTAATTTTTGGCATATCTTATAAAACTATTTATCTTTAATTTAATCTCTTTTCCATTGAAGGTGTTTCTGATAAAAATATATTATATTTATTTTCTCCATATTTCATTTTATTGTCATACATATTTTTCTCCATATTAAACATTTATTTTGTTTTTAATGGATTTCTATTGTATAATTCTTAAATATTTTCAACAATTGTCATTTTTTATTCATCTTGTAATTATTATATTCTGTCAAGTGTTGTTTATGGTATTTTTTATTATTATTTTTACATTTCTTCGATGTTTTGTAATAAATTTATTTCTTGATCATTTTCTCCATCAAATTCTTAATCTTCTTATATTTCTTCATAATTATTTTAATCGTGTTTATCTTGTTCTCTTTTTTTAATTTCTTCTTATATTTTATTAAATTCCTATTAAGTTTCAAAATCTATTTCTCCTTCTTCTTATTATTTATCATTTTCATCATATTCTCCATCATCATCATTTATTTATTATTATTATTATTCTTCTTATTATTATACCATTTTTTCTTTATTATAATATGGTCTAAAAGGTGTTCTATGTTCAATTCTTTTTTTAGTCTAACCAAAACTTTCCTTTTTTTCTTAATTAAATAATCCACTATATTTATATATTAAAAAAGAAACACAAACAATTGCAATTAAACCAAGAGAATATTTAATATATTTCATTTTTTATTATTCTTTTTCAACATCTGATAATACTTCTTAATTTTATTTTTTCGCATTTTACATAACATTTCTACCTAAATTTTAATCTGAAGATTCATTTGAATAAATAGTGTAACTGTCCAAACTATTATTTTGCATATATAATATATAATTATTTTTTTTATATATATATTTTTTTTATGTATATATGAATATATCGACTTGGTTATAAATATGTAAATAATATATAAAAGAAATAAAGAAAAAAAATGTAATAGATAAATAAAGCACATAAAAAAAACAATAAATGATTAAAAATATAAAAAATATGCAATAATATTTTAAAAAATAATAGGACAGTGAATAATTAGAAGAAAAAATATTAGAATTAAATAGTCAATAAATAACAATGAAAGAATTGATACTTTTATTAGATGAATCAATATAAACTAAAGATTTATCAATAAAAGATTATTTTGCACAAATAAAATAAATTGAATAAAAGATAAAATTTTTTCAATAATATGGCAGATAAACATTATAATAAAGAGAATTTGATGAATAATAAACAGATAATTTTTCAATAATAGAATAAATATAACTTATAAAAAATAATTAAATACGAAATAAATTAAAATTTTAATATAATAATATGGATTAACATGAAAAATAGAAAGAAATTAAAAGATTATAATATCAAATTCAAATATAATTGATAAATGAAAACGAAACAAATGTTTATAGCTAAAATATAATATCATAAATATAATAACATTTAAATTAAGTAATATATAAAATGGACAATGTAAAATAGCAATTATTAATGATATTGAATTAAAAATATAGAAATTAATCATATGGATCTAATATTTTAATTTCGGGCCCGCCAGGAATAGGAAAAACTACAATTTGTTAAGAATTTTGTAAATAATCAGGAATATAATTTATATTTATATCATTAGCCGGAATGAAAGATTAATAATAATTAAAAGGTCACAATTATACTTATGTGGGGTCATAATCTGGAATAATAGCAAGGGAAATTTTCAATAAAAAAACAAATATTTGCCTATTTTTATTTGATGAATTAGATAAATGTTCCATGAAAGTTCAAGATATTTTGATATAAATAACAGATAGATAGTAAAATAATTAATTTATGGATGAATATTTAGAAATACCATTAGATATGTCTAAATGTATATTTATTTTTACTGCAAATAATTTAAATGATATAAATCCTATTTTGATAAACAGATTAACACAAATAAACCTATAAGATTACGATAAAAAAGAAAAAAAATATATATTGTAAAATTATTCGCTTTAATAATTGAAAAAAAAAATAAGTGGTATTGAGGAAATAGATATAACCGATGAAATAATTGATTATATAATATAAAATATTGAAGATAAAGGAATGAGACAATATGAAAAAGTTTTGGAATAAATTTGTTTAGATTTTTCGTTAAATAAATAAAAAATAACAATTTAATATATAAGAAAAAAATAATACATAATCCAAAAGGAAAATATTTATTTTGGATTATATATATGAGTATGTTAGATTTATAAACTGCAATTATGAACAATAGAGTAAAATATTTGACTTTTGGAATATTGTTAATAATATTATCATTTTGTATTTGCATAAATATTATTTTAACTAAATTATTTTTATCTAAATAATAATTTGTATTATATTTATTAACTTTTGCTGTTTTGATAGGAATGTTAGTACTTTCATATTATAATAATAATTTTATATATATTTCGGCAATTTTATTTATGATATTTTATAATTATAACATATATTAGTAAAATAAAAAATTAGATAAATACATTAAAAATAAAAAATTATGATCAAATATATATGGATAGAATTTATGATATTATAAAAAGCAAAATAGTTAAAGGTATTTGCTATATATTTTCGATAATTACTGTTTTGAATGTTTTATATAATATTTACTTATTTAATGTTAAACCAGATGATGTATATAAATAAATATTATTTTTTGCACTAGCAATTGTAAGCCTAATAATAATTTTATTTTATAAAAATATGTTTGAAGGAATGGAAAGAAATATTTTAATAGCTAGTTCACCAACGAATATTTTATCAAATATTCCATTATATTGGATGTATTAATATTTAACTGAAAAAATATTCCCAATATTAATATTTGTTGGTATGATGTGCCTAATATTTTTCAATGTAAATAGTATTTTTAATAAATACATATCAAAAGATGAAATATATGATAAAAATAAAAATATATTTTTGGAAAATAAAATAAATAATAAAATAAGTAATAAAATGAGTAATAAAATGAGTAATAAAACAAGTAGTATAACAAATAATAAAATAAATAAAAAATTAGACAAAAAAATAAAAAATAAATTGAATAAAAATAAAAATAAATGAAAAAAACTATATATGGTCCCTAAATATATATGATAAAGTAAAATATAATATATAATGGGGTTCCTGGATGTGGAAAAACAACATTTATATAAGAACATTTCGATAATAACACATTAATTTTATAATATAACGCTGATTTAAGAAAAAAAACATAAATAATATTAAAGTAAACAGAAAATATTCACACTTTTCATTCATTTGCATATTCTATAGTTTTAAAGAAAAAAGTTAAAAAATATGATGATGAAATTATTTAAATAGCCATGTAAAAATAAAATAATTCAAAAAAATTATATAATAAATTAATAATAGATGAATGCCAAGATATTTCTTAAATTTATTTTGATTTTATTTTTTATATTATAAATAATCATACTGATAGAAATTGTTTACAAATAATATTACTAGGTGATAAAAGATAAGAATTATATAGATTCAGGGATTCTGATTCTAATTTTTTTATAAATAAATTATATTATGATAATTTTTATGAAATAAACAATAATAAAAGTTATAGAGTAACAAAATAAATGGCGGATTTAATTAATAATGGTATTTATCAATAAAATATCATATAATCTGATATAGATATATAAAATTCTGTTTAATATGTGATATTAAATGATGAAAATATAAATAATTTTATATTTTAGGAAATTAAAACCAAAATATAATAAGATAAATATAAAATAAATGATTTTGCAATATTATCGTTTACAAATTATAAAAATTGTTCTAAATTACTTTAATTACATCATATGTTAAACGATGAATATTAATAATAAATTATACACACTTTTCATTCTTCTAAAGGACTTGAATTTAAGGTTGTTTTTATATATTGTTTTTCTGATTAATATTTAAAAATGAAATAAATAAAATAAATACATAAATAACAAGATATTAATGACTTATATGTAGCTCTAACTAGATCTAATTAATATTTATATTTAATACATAATGAAAAATATGAACATTTGAATTTTTTAAATAAAGAATATTTTTTTAAATAATTTAAGGTATTTTTTCCCATTAATCAAGATAAATAAACAGTAATTTATTAAAAATAATTATATTAATAGAATGATTAGCCTGAAAACTATATATAAAATAAATTATAACATTAAAATATCACTTATATTTATCATAATTTAACATAACCATTAAATATAACTAAAAATAATATAGAAAAATACATATAATAAATGGATATGCCGGATAATGAATAAAAACCAATAAAAATAATTGATTTTAAAAAAATAATGAGATAATAAGACGTGGTAATTATGATTTTAGATAATTATTTAATTTATTATATAAAAAAATTTTATTATAATGATTTATTGTATAATAACAGAATATTTTTAATGAATTTCAATTCCAAACAAGATTTAATAAAATAATTAAAAACAGATTACATATTAGATAAAGTAATTGATTAAAATATAACAATTTGTCAAAATAAATTAAAAGATATTTTAAATAAAGTATATTAATAAAAAATTAATTATAAAACATTATAAAATACATTAAATATTAATTTATATAATTAAAAAAACATAGAATAATTTATATTAGAGTAAATATAAGATGAATTAAAACCTCTTTAATAAAATATAAATAATAATATTAATGATTTAACATAATAAATATATTTTCATCATAATATCTATGTTTAATGTTTTATATAAATATTTTCAGATGATATATGAGAAAAATTATATCCAAAATGTATTTTTTTTATTTTATTATTTTATTTCTTATTTTTCATTAACATAATTAAATCTAAATGTATTATTTTTATCTCTGTAGAATATATAGATATTATATTTTTTTTCTAAGTCAAATGTAAAATCGCTTTTTCCATAATTTTTATCATTTGTTATTATTTTTTGTTAATCATCCTATAATATAAGAATATATGTTGGTTATTTCTTTTTTTCTTTTTTTATTACTTCTTAAATTTCATATTTTCTTTCTATTTTCATATCTACTATATCCTTATATAATTTTACATTATTATAATTATTTTCTAATTGGATTGTGTTAAATTCTACATCATTATAAACCAAGTCATGAAAAAAAGAATTTTGTTAATTTATGTCTTCTAATATTATTTCTGCATTGAAATTTAAATTATTATGTCTTTTTAAACCTTCGAACATTTTTTCTTTTAATTCCATATATAATCCCCAAACGTATATATATTTTTTTTATTTATATATATTTTTATTATATATATATGGATGATGACATGCAAATTATATAATAATTTATGGTTTAAATATAATAACAATAATAATAATAATAATAATAATAATAATAATAATAATAATAATAATAATAAGGAAGAATAGGTAATTTTCTAACTAGGATGTTAAATATGGCAAGTGAAGTAGGGAGAATTTATTATACTGCTTCATAAGTTACAAATCCAAACTAATAAAGATAATTTGCTTAAAATATTACATAAATGATGTTATAATAAGAAGTTAGAACAATAGAAGATATTAGTAATATATTTCAATAATCAGAATAATAATTGCATTAATAATAATAGAAAAAAAATATCATGAATATTATAAAAAAAGCTAAAATATATGACTTAACTAGAAAAATTGTTATAGAAATGGACGATTATTAAATAGATGATATAGATGAAACTGATTTTATAGGTAAAAAATAATTAAAAGACATATATTAAGAAAAAGAAGATGAAAATTGCCCGATTTGTTTCGACAAACTTTATTATAATATACAAAATAAATTATAAGAAAATAAATTATAAGAAAATAAATAAAACGATTCAGAATTTTCAGATATAATAGATTAATAAATAATTGTTTTAAATTGTAATCATATTTTTCATAAATAATGCATTTTTCAATTGTTATATAATATTTTAAAAAATGATGGAAATAATGTATGCCCTCAATGTAGAAAAAAAATGGACTGATCATTAATAATTTATTATAAATAAATCATATATTAATAGTATTATTCGTCATGAAAATAAAAAAGGGCCCAGTAATATTTAAATAAATAAGAAATTATATAAAATAATATTTTAAATGTAATATTTTTATAATTAAATGTACTTAAATATTTTAATAAATATAAATAAAATAATTATATAAAACAAATGTAAATATAATAAATATAGTAAAAATAAATAGGATCTATAATATAATATTGTATATCAAATGAATACAATGTTATATGTAAAAAAATAATAAGAAAAAAATGCAAATTATGCTTTTTTTAAATCATTTATATAAATATATTTTTTTATTTTTTTATCATTTCCGGCCTTTTTATTATATTTTAGGGTAGCAAAATCATATAAAACTGATATGAGTTATCAGTAGAACTCTATATGAGTTTGATATGAAACATTATGGAGTTTCATGACAAACTGATAGGGTAAAAATGACCCCTCGTATATTTACACGTGATGAATAATATTTGTTTTTGTTTAAATAAAATAACTAAATAATTTTGATTTAAATAATATTTTTTACATTGAATACTCTAATAGGGTGATTTAAAAAGAATTTATTAATAATTTGGTTAAATTTTATTATTAAAATGATATTATATTAACTCTAATATTTTTTAAATCGTTCTTAATATATATTTTTTTATTTTTTCAAAAATAAACATATACTAGTTTTTAAATTATATATGGAAGAACAAAAATAATAAAATTAAGAAATAACCGAATTTAATTAATTATTTGAAGGACATAAAATAGATGTTTTAGGAACGTTCGAAAAACCGTTTTTTATAGTAAATTAAGTATGTAAAGCATTGGATTTAAGTAGATAAAGTTAATTAGTTAATAGTTTAATATTTAAAATTTAGGGTACTTAGGATAAATAGACTGAATTTTTAAAAACTGTTCCCAGTTATTAAGGATAAAAATTAGCAATCATAGATGAAATAGGATTATATGAATTAATTTTTAGGTCGAATAAACCTAAAGCTAAATAATTTAAACTATTTATAATCGAATTATTGTAAAAAATAAGAAATAACTAAATATAAATGTATAAAAATAATGAACAAATATTATTGTCTAAATTATATAAAGATTATTAAGAGGAAAATAAAGAATATTATTAATAGTTATTATTAAATGAAAATAAAGGTATTATTTATATTATTGTTTTAAAATAAACAGAAAATTATCTTGAACCTATTTTGATTAACAAAGAATAAATTGATCATTTCAATTTAAACGATATTTTTTATATTGGATAATCTAAATAAGATAATTTTAAAAGAATTTATTAACATGAAGATTAAATTGCTAAATTTTGTTATTAAAACGATATCATATTAAGAAATAAAAAAAATATTAACTCTAATTTCACATTTTATTATTATAACACAGATAATATAAATAAAGAAGAAAAATAAATGATAATTAAATATAAAAATGTAAATATGGTTAATAAAACATTTAATAATTGATATTTTTTGGAGTATTTATAATATGTATTTTTTTCTTTTTTTAAAAAATAAACATATACTAAATGATATTTCTTATATATGGAAGAACAAAAATAATAAAACAAACAATAATTAACATTAATATAAAACGAATATCTATTTAAAGAAAATTTTACATTAAATAATAAGGAAACGATAAAAATATAATTATATGGCGATTTTGAGAATCCTTATATAAAAGCAAATGATATAGCTAAAATATGTGATGTTAAAGATATAGGATAAGTTATAAAAAATTATGATGAAGATGAAGTTTTATGGGGTCTTGCATTATAAGACCCCCATAATTAGAAATAGTAATATCAGTATTTTTTATCCGAATAAGGAATTTATAGATATTTATCTAATTCTAGATCAGAAATTGGAAAATTATTTAGAAAATATGTTTCAAAATTATTAAATGGGTTGAGAACAGGAAAATTATAATTGATTGAAACATAAAAAATATAATTATAAGAATAATTATTATTATCTAAAGAAATAATTGAATAAAAAGATCAAACCATATAATAATAAGAATAATTATTATAAAATATCGAAGATAGATAACTAGATGAAAGATCATATAATTATTAAAACAAAGATAAAATTAAAAAAATAAGAGTAATTTAAAGAAAAAATACAGATTTAATATATTTATTCTATTGTTCAGATGATACATTTTAATAATCCAGATGTAAAAGATTAAATAGGACAAAAAAAGATAGATATGGAAATTATGATAACTTTATCAAAGATTTTGATATAATATTTTAAGTCCCCATTCCAAATGCACAAGAAACACTTCAAATAGTTTTATTTTATTTAATAAGTAATTAAGTTTTAATAAAAATAGATAATAATGATTAATTAAAGCTTTAATATAGGTTGGGAAATTTTAATAAAGATTTTTTAGGATAATGTTTTGAGAATATTTATAATAATAGAAGAAATATATAAGACGATATATCTGAATCTTATATAAAGGCTGAAATAAAAAAATTAGTTGAAAATTATATTTTATTCCATGATAATGTGATAAATTTCGATGAAGAATATTAAGAAGGAGAAAGTGTGGGAAATTTAGATGATATCGATGATTCAAATGAAGAAATTTGACTTTTTAAATAATGTTAATTTATTTTTTTAAAAAAAAACATATATTAGACTGTATTTTTATATATGGAATAATAAAATTAATAAAAAACAGAATTTAATTAATTATTTAACGGACATACAATATATATTTATAATACTATAGATAATCCAGTTTTTATAACTTCTTAAATATGTTAAATATTGGGTTTAGTAAGTGATTCTTTATTAGTTTATAATATTAATAATAAATATGGAGTAAATCCAGATACTCTTTAAAATATCAAAAATATTCCTATGTATAAAGAATAATATTTAAATCTAATATCAGAAAGAGGTCTAATGGAATTAATTTATAGAAAAGATTCTGAATAAAGTTAAAAATTTAAAGATTTTATTTGTGAATTAATAAAATAATTAAGATTAAGAAAAATAAATTTAAATTAATAATATTTAGATGAAAAATAAATATAATTATTAATGGAATATGAATAAATATGTCAGACATAAATAATAAAAAAATTATATAATCATTAAAATAGATATTAAATGAAAAAATTAAGAGTAATTAGAATGAATGGCAATTATATATATTTATTTTATTGTTCGGACAATGTTTATGAAATTAAAATGGAATAAATGTTTTAGATAAAAAAAAAAGATCTTAATGACTGTAAAATTGAAGTTATTTTTTAAGCATAAATTTCTGATATATAAATCCCAGACGTATAATAATCGATATAAACTGTTTTAAAATATTTAATAATGAATAAAATTTTATTTAGAATTGGAGATGAATAAACATTTAAACTTTAATTTGAAATGGGAATTTTCGGAAGTGAATTTTTGGGAAAATGTTTTTAAAATATGTACGTTAATAATATTTTTAGTATATAATTTAACAAATATATTGGATTAGAAGGAACATATGAAAAATATATAAAACAAGAAATTAATAGAATGGTTGAAGATTATATATTTTTTTAAAATAATGTGATAAATTTCGATGAAGAATATTAATAGGAAGAAAGTGTAGTAAATTTATATAATGATTGATTTTTTATTATTATCATTTTTTAATTTCTTTTTTTTCAGCCTTTATTAAATATTTATCAAATTATTAGTTTTCTAATATCAATTATTTAGGTGTTTTATAAAAAGAATCAGACGGAATTCTTTCAACTATTATTTCATTTAA
>Ga0214923_10002314_pt1 | contig 25493 bp, 23 predicted proteins | sample LL1510_MetaG_FD_177993 | JGI IMG/M metagenome (GOLD analysis project Ga0214923, IMG submission 177993) | Freshwater microbial communities from Lake Lanier, Atlanta, Georgia, United States - LL-1510 | ecosystem: Environmental > Aquatic > Freshwater > Lake | place: USA: Georgia | collected...
CTTCTGCTGGAACGTCTGCTGGAACGTCTGATGGGACTTCTGCTGATACTTCTGCTGGGACTTCTGCTGGAACGTCAACTTCTACTGGGACTTCTGCTGGGACTTCTACTGGGACTTCTGCTGGGACTTCTGCTGGGACTTCTGGAACTTCTACTTGAACTTCTGGGACTTCTACTTGAACTTCTGTCACATTATTTGAATCATTATTGACAACTTCAACTAATTCTTCGACAATATATGTTTCTTCTACTGGGGCTCCTGATGTTATATCATTTGATCCATTATTAACAACCTCAACTAATTCTTCTACAATATATGTTTCTTCTCCCGTTCCATGTTTTTCTTCGACTGCCGCTTCCTGTGGTTCTTGACCTATTGCTTCTGTTGTTTCTTCGACTGCCGCTTCCTGTGGTTCTTGACCTATTGCTTCTGTTGTTTCTTCGACTGTCACTTCCTGTGTTTCTTCGACTGTTACTTCCTGTGTTTCTTCGACTGTTACTTCCTGTGTTTCTTCGACTGTCACTTCCTGTGTTTCTTCGACTGTCACTTCCTGTGTTTCTTCGACTGTCACTTCCTGTGTTTCTTGTATCGTTTCTTGTTGTTTTATTGATTCGCGATATTGTTGTATTTTTTCAGCGTTAAGTTCGCCATACTGATACAAAACATCGAGTAATTTTTTTTTGTGATGTAATAAAGTACTTGCACTTTCTTTTATTTTTTCTGTATAACTGTCATCACCAAAATCATAGCTTATTGCACAACTCATGTACATCGGATCTGCCTTTTCCCAACAAAATCCCAAAATCATATTTGAATGTTCAATCAAAGGAATCCAATTGTTGATTTCAAAACAATTATTTTTTAAATTATTTGATGAAATGACAAAATGTTGTGAACTAGCAAGAGAAAAATCTATTTGGTCTTTGTATTCATCATATATTCCTCTGACTGCCTGTGATATTTCCAATGATTTTTTTAATTGATACACCAACACACCATATTTAGTACTTTCACATATTTCACTTTCATCATATTCAGTTGTGACATGATCATCATATTTTAAATAAAAATCTCTATTTTCAAATTCATCACAAAAAGCTTGTTTTAATGAATCATCAACTTCATCAAGTCGTAAGTATTTATTTCTCCTTAACTTACACAAAAATTTAAACTGTGGATTTACTAAAGTTGGTTGATATCTTGAATAAGTTATATCATTATTATCCAAAAGTGTTTTTTCTGTAAATGCCAAGTGTGACTTAATCCATTCTTCTAAGTCCATAATATAAATAAAGGAATGAAAAAATTATATTTATATCATGTTTAATATTTCAACATCCAATTACTGTCTTCAACGCTTTCACATCAGCTTTCAAATCTGCATCTTTTTTTGTAAGATCGTCGAGTTTCTTTTCGATGTCTGTTAACTTAGCATATATTTTTTCGATGTCTGTTAACTTAGTATATATTTTTTCGATGTCTGTTAACTTTGCATATATTCTTTCATTTTCTGTCAGTGCAGGAAAGTCATTAACATGTGCATTTGTTTCATATCCATATACATGGTTAAAGGGTTGGTTGCAATACTTCAGTCTACATTCATTTGATTTTATAAACCACACTTCAAATACTTCGTCTTCATGTTTAGGTGTGTTATATAATCTTGTAAATACAAATCTTCTGTCATTAAACATCATTGTCAATACATAATGACGATGAAGCACATTTCTTTCTTCAAATTTTAATTTATATTGATATTTTTCTAATTTAAGTGGATATAATGACATTATTTATAATATTTTAATATATTCTATTTCTTTTATTTGCATTTTCAAATTTTGCTATAATTCCATGCTTGATAAATTTTCAATTACATCACTCATTATGGTTTGTTCTTTTCTTTCGATTTCCATAATGTCACATACATGAATTTTGTATAACTTAATTTCATGCAGTCTGTTATTAACAAAGCAATATAATAACAAAAAATTGTTGTCAAAGGAAGATACTTCAATATAATTCGCATCTCTGTAAAATCCACACATGTCTTCTGCGGGAATTTTCAATGACAAAATATTAACAAAAAACATATTATTGTCAAATGTTGCATATAATGCAGATTTGTAAATAGAAAAATATAAATTTACATTTTTTCTGCTGTATTTTTCAATGAGTTTATATGTATTCATTTTTTATTATAATATTACTTTTGACAGAAGCATTTATTGTTTCAATTTTTATTTATATTAATATTTTTAAGGAAAATACTGATATAAATAAAAAGACTAAAAATGTGCATAGCGATTTTACAATTTTTATTTATATGAATATTTTTAAGGAAAATACTGATATAAATAAAAAGACTAAAAATGTGAATAGCGATTTTACAATTTTTATTTATATGAATATTTTTAAGGAAAATACTGATATAAATAAAAAGACTAAAAATGTGAATAGCGAATTCTTCTAAACGGATTGTTTTCTTCGATTGTCTTGACGATGCTCTCCAACGTTGGAAAGACTATGGTTTGTGTAGTGCGCACGCTGCTTGGAGTGTGGCCGTGATCGAATCGTACCATATTGTCAGACAGCGACTCTCGATTGACATCAAAAAACAGAGTTTCTCCATCCTCTGACAAGTCAGAAACAGGAACAAAGTCGAAACATCCGTCCGCTTGAAGAGAACGCTTGTACAACTCTGTGTCGATGATTGGACGCTTGAAAGCCCGCACATACGAGTCGCGATTTGGCAAAACGGCGACAGTCGGTCTGCTACTACTGCAGTGTTTGATCATCCACTTGTAGATGCCGCGCATTTCTTCGTCCTCGAAGAAAACAGTGTCGTCTGCCATACACTCGAGAATCTCTCCGAGAGTGATGAGTCTATCGCTTACTCCTCCAATGGCATTAATTTGCTTTTTGATAAGATGGAACGAATGGCTGCGATTGTCGTCGGTCGGAAGTGTGATGATATTGTCGACCATGTCATTGTGTTTCCCAACTTTGAAATCTGGATCGATGACATGTCGCAGAGAAGGGGGAAACACGTCGGATGACATGACGCAGACATCGAACAACTCCTCAATTTTGCTGAGTTTGGTGTCTTCAGCAATAAAAGGATTAGGATCCATGGTAGCAGTTGAAAGAAAGCGATAGCAAAGGTTAAAGGAAATGAACCAATGTGTGTGATATATCCTTTTTTTAATGGATATGCCAATCACTGGTATTTTTCAATTTTTTTATTTATAATTTGGTCTTTTCTACCAAATTATAAATAAAAAATAATGACATTTTTATTGCACATCATAAATAAATCCACAGAGAAAACGCTTTAATATAATATATTAAAGGGTTTTTTCTGTTTTGTTTTGTTGTTTTTTTGATTTTTAGTTTGGTTATTTGTTGATTGCTACAAGACATAAGACATGCGGCTGTACGATTACTCGTTGTTGATGTACATCTCAGCGCGGCGAAGAAGAACTTCAAGCGTTGGTGGGACAAATACGCATGGTTTCACATCGGTAGTCAGAAGACCGACCTTCGGAATGTAAAAAGCGATTGTGTCGCTTTTTACAGACCATCCAAGACGTTGACAGAGTTTCGTGTTTGCGATAGGCATCTTTCGCACGAAAGCGATGTCACCTTCCGCATACGGCTCATCCGCGTGTTTGCCAAGAAGCTTTTCGCGAACGAACTTAACCGTGAAGTTAGTGCTGACGCAAGAGTCGGTCACAGCCTGAAGAACGAATCTCAAGCTGATCATCTCGTCGTTTTCCACTGCTTTCGCGATTCTGCGCAACGCATCCTTACTGTTACGATATTCGTCAACAGCAGCAGACTGCCACTCGGATTGTGTGTCGCTCGTCACTTTGAACTTCGTCGAAGGATTCATCCCGTAAGACTCGGACATTGTGAAAAGGCAGCGCGCAGGAATATCGCCATCGATCGCCATTTCAAGGAACTCAATAAGCTCCTCGTCACTGCAAGACATTGGCTCTGTAGAAAGCTTGCGCGGATCGCACAAAATTTCACGTTCCAGCTCAGCAAGGTATTCGCTGTCGGACTCGTCATCGCTGTCAGTGTATTGACATTCATACTCGTCGGTGATTGACGGGTTGTGAATGGTCTTCGTATCTCCAAACTTCAAATCAGCAAACTTATCAACCAATTCACACTCGAAAGTGTTCACTGGCTGCTCAACACAGGAAGACCCCAAAACGGCAGATGAAGCCATTTTTACGTGAGAGAAAAGCGGAAATGCCGAAAGGCAAGTCTGTAGGAGATACTTTCGCAAGAACGTCGTAAACGCGCAAGCAATAGTGATATGTCCTTTTTTCAATGGGTATTTCAGTTATTTTGATTTTTCAATTTTTTATTTATAATTTAGTCTCTTCGACCAAATTATAAATAAAAATGTTATCTTATGCCACGACGCAATTTTGACATGTATACAGCAACAATGCGAGACACCACAACATCAAGTGTAGGGGGCAAAAAATTAGCATAATCTCGACACGAAGACATTATAAAATCATGTCCCTCAAATCTTAATTTCTTAACACAATGCTTATTTGCATAATAATGTTCGGTTAGAGATGTATATGCAATGGGTGTTATTCTTGTAATTCCTATGTCATGACTGGTGACTTCATTATTTTCAGTAGATTTAGTACAGTAAATTTCTTCATATATTTTTTGAAATACTGAATAGTCGTAGAACAAATTTTTGTCTTGTGCATAGGTCAAAATTTCTTTTAATGTGACATTAAACATATCATTCCGAATCATTCTCAGATATATATGACGAAATTTACATGATTCATTTTCGTCAAAATGGTGTAAATTTGGCACCCATTCGAACTTTTTATGTTTATCAACATATGTATATATCATCACATCGGGGTGCATGCCAATTGCTTCATGAGTTGTGAATACAGAACTAACAGGAACTCTTTCTCGCAATATACCCCTGCAACAATCCAAAAATTCTTTGTTTTCCATATGCATCAAAGAAAACGAGGGAATTTTAGTATTCTCATAATCCTCTCCAGGAAGATCTTCGTCAGAATCATACTCGTGGATGGACATACAGTCCTCATCAACCAAATCACTGTCGGTATCCATTTTAATAATGGCAGATACACACTAGTAATAAACTAATGTTGTTATGATGCTAAAATTATAAAGACTGTTAGGATATATGAAGATTCAATTTTTTTTATTTATATTTTCTCTTATCGGCGAAAATATAAATAAAAAAAATGATAAAATCGCGACTCAGCGATTTTACAATTTTTTTAATTATTGTTCAGTTCCTCTTAAACTCATTATGGAATTCTCGTTAGGGATATGCCACAATTTTTTATTTTCACTTATGCGTCTTTCGACGCATAGGCAAAAATAAAAAATGATAAGATCGCGAATAGCGATCTTACAATTTTTAATCATATGTATTTTCTAAAGAAAATACATATGATTAAAAAGACTGGAATTCCCGTCAGGGATATTCCACAATTTTTAATTATTGTTCAGTTCCTCTTAAATAAACATTTAGGTAAAATATCCACCATGTACAGCATTCATATGTTCATAAATCATTCCAGATGTAAAAGTTTTTCCTCCATAGCCACATTTGTAGCACCAATGGGAACCACATTTGCATTGTATATGGTTACAACCATATTCTTTTTCTACAGCCACTCCACAAGACGGACAAATTTTAGATGTTTTATTTTTTTGACAATCAAAACAAATGTATTGTGTAAATGTTGGTTTTGCACCACCACAATTAGTGTCACCACATATTTTCAATGAGTTGCATGTAATACACCATGCATAATATTTTGTTTTATCATATGAATCTGGTATTTTTGTCTGCCATATTTTGTTTGTAAATTTCTCTGTAACCATGGGTTTTTTTGTACAATACATACAATAAAGACTTCTCATGTTTACAACTTTTCCAATCACATTTTCTCCAGTATTAAACCACTTACACGCACAGTCATTACAAATATCATTATTGCAATTTTGATTTCCACATAAAAATTTTGCTTTGTTTGTTTTATTTTCGAAACATGAACAACATTCGAAAAACAAATGTTTAATAATTGGTATTAATTCTCGAAATTTGGCATGAACCAGTTTAACGACACAATCGTTTACTAATTTTGGATTGATAATATCGATAAATTCTGGTAGATATTCCATCAATGCGGTGCAAGTATTATCTTCATGTTGATATCTAATTATCAACCTTCCCTCTGCTATTTTATACATGACTTTAATGGATGGAACACATGACGAGAAATAAAAATTTTTATCTACAATATCCTCGTCAAATTCTTCTACCGTGGCACTCATAACATATCTTTCATATTCATACTGATCATAGTTATATTTTATTGATGATCCAAATTTCAATAACAAAGAGGGAAATTCAATCAACAAATATCTGTATATTGGATTAGACTTGTTATATTCATATGTTCCATTTTTGATCCCATAAATAATATACGTGTAGTAATACTGCATATATCCCGCAAACAATTGTGATATTTCTGGCAAAGTTATTATTTTGAAGTCTATGAAGCATTTTATATTTTTTAAATATTTTTGATGTAATCTACTTTCCCACCTGACTACATCTATGTGTCTTTTTATATATTGTTTTAATACGTTAATTTTGATGTTTTGTGGAATGGCGTCAATTGTTCTACCTAATAAACTGTATATTGTACCACAAATTTCATAATAATCAAGTGTGTAATAATTATCCATATCCAATATTGTTCCTAACCATTTATCACAAAATAAAGCAAATACACTTTCATGAATATTAGTAAATATATATTCGTCATAAAATATTTTATAGCACTTTTCCAATAACAATTCTTGATATTTATAATTATTTTTAATATATTTTTCTAATATCTCTCTGTTAAAACAATTCATATTAAAACATGAGGGTCGTCGGTCGCAGCATAACTTATCACAATATCGCACTTTAGGATGTATATGCCCCAAAACTATGTCTACATGGTAGTATAGGGATTTATGAATATAATTTACAAATTCTTGCTCAGAAAGAACATAATCATTGTTTAATTTGGAATTGTTTTTTACTTTTATCAATATTTCCATATTGTTAAAAAGAAATGGATTATATTTTATTAAATAATTGTTTATAAATGGATTGACGTTTGTAAATAATTTTGCAAAATCTTGTTTAGTTACTTTTTTATATATCAATGGATTTGATTCATATTTACTGACATCTTTCACAGAAATATACAAATTTCCATCCAGCAGATATACTTTTTGACAACTGTTGATAACACCATATTCTTCTGTATAATTTTCACATATATCATATTTAGTATATATTCTCATTTTTTTGTCCATTGTGACGATTTGACAAAAATATACAGGCAATATTTTTTTCCATAAATCAGAATTTTTAATTATCTTTGCATATATTCTTTGCTTGTCACATCTGTTTGATCTAAAAAACCCATCTGGGAAGTCAAATTGTTCAACAACATCGCATCTATCTGATTCTATTGTATCTTCTGACCATAATGTTATGTCTCCTAAAGGTTTCACAAAAGTAATATATTTGACACTTGTATCTAAATGCATTATCACTTGATCTACATTATAAAATTTAATGTTTTTAGGAATAATATTATTTGTTTCCGAAAATATGACAAATGGTTGATTCAATATGCATTCTGCATTTGGATATTTAATTGGATAATGTATTGCAAATATATTAGTACAACTGTTCCCCATTTTTGCATAGATAAGATCTTTGCAAAAAATATATGCTTTTCTTATAAATGCACATGACAAAATGTCTGAAGTTCAATTTTTTTATTTATAATTTGGTCTAAAGACCAAATTATAAATAAAAAAATATGGAATTCTCGTTAGGGATATGCCACAATTTTTTATTTTCACCTATGCGTCGAAAGTCGCATAGGTGAAAATAAAAAATGATAAGATCACGAATAGCTATCTTACAATTTTTAATCATATGTATTTTCTTTAGAAAATACATATGATTAAAAAGACTGGAATTCCCGTCAGGGATATTCCACAATTTTTAATTATTGTTCAGTTCCTCTTAAATAAAATTTTATCGTGGAATAAATATTTTGGATAAATTCAACATCTGATAAAATAAGTAATCCATAAATTTGAATAAATTCACCTTCATCTTTGCAGTTTTAATATTGACTTTTATATAACAACTCGTAACAACATAAATTGGAAGTATGATATTTGCAATCACATCTTCAAAAAAGAACCCAAGTCCTGTTGAATGAGACAATGAATTGATAATAGCCAATGGAATAATGATGTATCCAAGACAGTAAAATGGCATATTGATGGCAATAGTCCCACCCTCTGTAGACCCCTTGCTATATTCAAAACACATCTGTGCATATAATATTCCTTGCAATACCAAAGAAAAAAATGTAATAATATGACTAAAAATATATGTGATGAAATTTTTTCCACAAAATAATACAAACCAATTTAATTTTTTTACAAGAGTCACCTGCAAACCTCTAAATATAAATATTAAATATGCATATATTGTCAATGATATTGATGATTTATTCAACACATATATGTCCATTTGCAAAATAGAATTGCCTATGCTGTCATTTACAAATATTCCTCCAATAATATATGCCCCTAATTGAAACACTGTTGTTAAAAATTGCAATGTCTGTACAAAAAATGATATTATGATCCATTCAGAAACATGATAATTTAATACAATAAGCAAGTATTGTATTATGCATAATATTATTTTCACAAATATTACTCTTCCTATTAATTTTAATTGTGGCACAAACCTGTCATAATGCAAGTAAAAATGATTAATAAACTGGATAACTTTTAAATTGTCTTTAACACCTCTAATAAAGTCACTATATATATCACTTAATGTCATCATTGGCTATTATACATTATTTTATTCTTTTAGCTATTTAAAATTCATTTTTTTATATAAATAAATAAATTAATAACTATCATCATCTTCTTCTGCATGTCTATCTAGACATAAATAAAAATTTGAAAATATAAAAACATATGCCCTTTATATATTCACATATTATAAAATGGATACTAAAGTCGTTAATATTGTGGCAGGTCCCGGAAGTGGAAAGAGCACAATATCAGCACTTCTATTTTCTCATTTAAAAATGAAAAAATGTACAGCAGAATATGTACAAGAATTTGCAAAAACACTTGTTTGGACAAGTCAGTTTGAAGCATTAAATGATCAATATTATGTAACAAGAAAACAAAAAGAATTATTGGAAGCAATTAGTGGAAATGTTGAATATATTGTTACTGATGGCAGTTTGTTGCATGGATTGTTTTACAATAGATTCAATGAACACAATACATCAAATATTGACAAAACAGAACAATATATTTTAGAAAATTTTAAAAAATTCAATAATATTGTTATTTTTCTTGATAGACAAGACATTCCATATGAACAGGCAGGGAGATATCAAGGAGAAAAAGAAGCAAAGGCAATTGATACAACATTAAAAATGTTATTAGACAAAAATGGAATTAAATACAAAGTTTTTCCAGCAGATACAGAAAAAATCTCTGATTTTGTTGACTATGTTCTAAATTATAAATTTTACTAATAAAAATTGTGAACACTGCTATTCGCATTTTTCATCATTTTTTATTTTCATTTATATATCTTACTACATATAAATGAAAATAAAAAGTTGTGACCACTGTTATTCGCATTTTTCATCATTTTTTATTTTCATTTATATATCTTACTACATATAAATGAAAATAAAAAATTGATAAGTTAATTAAAAGTAAATAAATATGATGATTATATAGTATAAAAATGAATGTTGATGAAGCAAAGGAATGGATTGAATCATTGTCAATAGATGATTTAAAATTGGCAATGTCATTAATGAGCCAGAGTTTGCAAAAAAAGATAGAAGCTAAAATTAAACATGAGACTATTACAAAATTAGATGGGTTAAAAGAATATCTAAATAAAAGACGTCATGACGGTAATTTAATCTCAAAATTAATTGTGGAATATAGTAAAAATAAATGTGTTGTAAGATTGCTGAATGATGTTTTTGAATATAAGCATGACAATTTGTCATATATGTTACACATAAATAATAATTTGCTGTATGATGATTGTATACCAATATCACATGTGACATCCAAACAATTATATATTGATCATCCAGTATTGCATTATGAATTAAGTAATATTGCCAGTACTTATAAAATATCAACAAGTGTATTTTTTGAATTCATTTGTGATGCATTAGATTATCTAATTTCCAATTAGCTTAAGGGTTTAATTATTAAAAAAATATATGGAACATATATTTGAAAATGTTGTTGTTAAATCAGACTATCATTATTATTGGAATCCAAAAAACAAGATAGATGAAGAAAGGATTTTATTATCAGACGAAAACAATGTTACCAATCCAAGATACTTATGTCTGTTTTTATCAAATACAAAAGAGAAGTCATTTTTCAGTACATCACCAAAAACACACTGGGTCTTTGATAATGGCTTCAAAATGAAGAAATACTATGATAAATATGTACTATATGACAAAATGTTAAATTTGTATTTGACATGTGACATAAATTATAATATAAGTTTCACACCTGAAATAACAGATGCAATTGTAATTGGATATCTCGATGGTTATGTTTATCACATCAAACCTGAATTAAAATTAAATATGGAAATAAATAGATTAAAATTAAAAACACCTGAGTGGGTATTAAATGATAATCAATCTTGTTGTGCAATAATTTTAGCAGCTGGAAAAGGTTCAAGATTAGGTCAAATGAAACACTTAGTAAAAATAAATCATAAAACATCAATTGAAAATATATGTGACGCTTTTTGCATGGACAGAATTATTGTATCTAGTTCGTCTACAAAGGAAGAACTTGAAAAATATGGAACAGTCATTGTAAATGATGTTGATGATAGATTAGAATCAATCAGAGTTGGTATTAATAAAGCACAGGAATTAGGATTTGGATATGTTATAATTCATGATGTTGCTAGACCAAATATTACTAGTGAACATGTCAATAAATTATTAGAAAGCAAATCATTAATGGCTCAATGGTGCATTGCAATAACGAATGGCTTACATAAGTTAAGATCTCTCACATTTGAAATTGTCGACAGAGACCAACATATTGAATTATGTACGCCTGTAAAAATAAAAACAGAATTGGCAAAATATATTGCTGATACTTACATGAATAAAGAAAATAGAATTGTATGGGAATGGATAAATATTTTAGATGTCATGAAAATCAAATATGACTTGATTTACGGGAATCACAAATATTTAAAAAAATTAACAACTCAAGATGATATTTGTGATTAGAGAAACCACAAACATCTAAAAAAATTAACAACTCAAGATGATATATGATTAAATATTCTTAAAAAAATTAACAACCCAAGAAAATATTTGTGATTAGAGAAACCACAAATATTTAAAAAAATTAACAACTCAAGATGATATATGATTAAATATTCTTAAAAAAAATAACAACCCAAGATGATATATGATTAAATATTTGATTTTACAATTCTTAACATATCTGTTGTTGGTTCATATACATATTTGATATATTCACTATTTAACACCAATGCATGTAATATTACCCTTTCCGATTTTCTCTTGATATACGGAAATACAGCATGGTTATAATTTAATTCAGTAATATAAAAGTTTTCATCATCCACTACAACATATTGCATTAATTGTGGATCTGTTCTGCACGCTTTTCTATTTATTTTTGGTGTTCTATAAAGTGGCCTAATAAACTTTATCATATGTGGACATTTTTCACATAAATTGTCATAATCACATTGATTATTGCGATATAATTTTATGGACAATTCATCAAATCTATCAATAATTTTTTTCATATTTTCATCACCAAAAGTTTCATAAATTTCCGGTACAATATTTATTATTTTCTGCATCATGTGGTGTGGATCACAATGTTTACAATAATATTCAAATAAATCAATCGTAAATATATTTTTGTAAAATGGTATATTTGTAAAGTATGAAGGGTGTACATCCAATGCTAACTTGATATTTTCTTCATCATAATCAGCAGTATCATTGTTTACAGACTGTAATATGTACAAATACCAGTCATTCATTTTGTTGTATTTGACATAAATGTCTTTTATCGCGTCTAATGCGGTCTGTCTGTATCGTCTTCCAGATGGAATCGGCCTCACATTATTTTTAAGCAAATACTCTGTAATCTTATTTCTATATGAATGATGCATGTCTGTTCCAAAAGGCAAAATGTTTTCTAATTGGACTTGGATATCAGCAGAACAACACACAAAACTTGGCTGTAGTGTTGGAATATATTCTGTAAATATTTTTTCAAACACAAACGCAATATTTTCTGGTGTCTTCCATTCTTTCTTAAATTTTTCATGCAGATATATTTTCCAATAGTCAGAAGTTTGTATCTTGTCATTTATTAATCCATAAATAGAAGGTAATGACAAAATATTATTTGGTATGTCTTCAATGCAAAGCTGATCTGAATATATTGGTTGTTTTTTACGAATTGCTATTTCATAATCAACTGTTACATAGGCAGTTGCAACTGTATATTTAATATATGCTTTAGTTGTTTCTTCATTTTTAAAAGTATCTGTAATGCAGCCATATCTTCCAAACGATTTTACAACTCTAAGACATAACTCTAACGTTTTATCTGGCTTATACCAAAGTAATGACCCATAATAAAATGGATTTAATCTCGTCTTTATAAATTTACTAAATTCGGCATTAGTATAAATAGTAAATGGTGGTCTACATGTCATATTTAATTTAATATAGCCATCATCTCCCACAATCATATGGCTGTATGGCACATTTTTTACATATGCATATTTTCTTGTACTTTTTGTGTGAATTTTACAAACTTTGTTCGAATGGCCATTTATTAGATTATCAAAATATATTGATTTATTGTCATTAACTAATGTGTCAAATTTAGTATATATAAGGACTAAAGGGTCTTTGTCATAATAAATATCGATATTGTTTGCTTTATCATCCGCAACAGTCATTTTTGATCCATTTACTCCTATACAAACATGATCATTGGTGTCTCGATTTTTATCACATACTGTAAAATATAAAAAGTTCAAATGTCTATTTTTTGTATTAATCATGTATTCATATATTGTTTTTTTCTCTAATGGTGCAATTTTTCTAAAAAATTCGTCAGGAAAATCCACTTGTGTAATTATTGAATATGTATTAGATCTGTATTCTTTAATATTTAATTGTGATACATCACTTTCAATGTTAACATATGTCAAAAAATTCACATCTTCGTCTAAATGTTCAACAACTGTTTGGACATCACACAAGAAAAAAGGATGTTCTGTAATATTTTCTGTCTTAGAAAACACAATATAGAAACCTTGTTTTTGTTTCTTAAATTCTTCCAAAGTATATTCTATTGGATATGTGACAATAGGTTTTACTTCTATCAATTTGGGTCTTGCTACAAGTGTAGACGTTGATACATTTACTTGTAGATCTGCAACAGACACAGACGACAAACTGTCAGTCCGTGGAACAGGAGAATATGAGTTCCCCATTGTTACAAAATAATTAAAACTTGAAAAAGCTCTAATGGTGATAGTTGTCTAATAATAAATGCTTCTGGTATTTTGAAGATTCAATTTTTTTATTTATAATTCGATCTAAAGACCGAATTATAAATAAAAAAATGATAAGATCGCGAATAGCGATCTTACAATTTTTAATCATATGTATTTTCTTTAGAAAATACATATGATTAAAAAGACTGAAATTCCCGCTGGGGATATTTCACATTTTTCAATATTGTTCAGTTCCTCTTAAACTCCTTATGAAATCCAGAATAGCAATCTTGCAATTTTTTCAATATTATTCTTTTGCTCTTAAACAAATCATGCACATATGATCAATTTTGCAAAGCATAAAAAATTATTATAATTTGTCTCTATATGTTCTTTTGCAATATATATTTCTATGTCTATTTTTATGTTTTTTTCGTTATCGTCTGTCATAGATAATGAATTATATTTTACAAAATACTTAGCAATTGCGTGATGAACTTTATCATAATATTTTTTCATCTCTTGAATGTGGAAATGATGTCTAAAGAATTCATTTGGTGGAACATTGCTAAAATAATTTACTTTTTCAACATATGTCATTACCCTTGCATATGCATCATTTATATCCATTTTTTCTAAAGGCATATATATGTTGTCATTATAATGGACTTGTCCAAAGACATTGCCAAAACGCTCAGCGTCAGAAGCCATTTTGACAAAACATCACATAAATAAAAAATGTGAATTTGACTATCTGTATTTTGAGACTGTCAAATCATATTAATTTTCAATTTTTAAATGTCATCCATAATGGCAAAATTATTGTCATCATCACTATATTCTTCATTATTAAATTCTTCATCATCACTATTATCTTCATCATCACTATCGTCGTCATCAAAAAAATCGTAGCATCCTAACAAAATTGCTTGTGCCACAAGATGAAAATTCCACAAATCATCATAATCTTCTTCAGAATGCAAAACATTTTCACGACACTTCCTTTCGTAAAAAAGTTTAAATTTCTCGAAATTATCTTCGCAGAAAAGATCTTCATTCAAATTCATATAATCGACAACTTGCCTATATACAGCGTGACAATCCAACATATTGTTCTCCATTATTACTTATTACTTTTCGCCGTGTGGCAGAAAAAAAGTAGATATGTTGATTTTTTTAATGGTATTTCTAGTATATATGACTTTCAATTTTTTATTTTTACTTATATGTCTCTCACCAAATAAACAAAAATCACAACTCAGTGATTCATTAATTTGTTGAACAAATAATTCTTAAAAATGATTTTAAGAATGACTTGTCTCAGTGACAAATTGATTCAGTCCTCGCCTCCGGGGGGTGTTTCAAAATGTGGTTCATCAGCAGGTTGTGTTAACGAAATATCTTCCTCTTCTTCAAAGAAACTCCTGTCACCCATCAGAATCTCTGCAGCAGTTTCATAAAACTCCTCTAGGGCAGGAACGTCCCAAATGTTCATCTCTTGCTCGTTCTGCGGACGGCAGTTTTGGTAGAAGACTGCGAATTTATTGAAATCTTCTTGAGAGAAAGAGATTGTATTGATTGCCATGTATTCAATGACTCTTGTGTAGACCTGCTGACAATTCTGATTCGCGAAACTTTGGACTATCTCATTCAATGCGTATTCAGCATCTTCAGCCATTTTGTCCTGACTGAAAAAGACGTCGAATGTGTAATATAATTTCAAATACAATGGATTTTACAACAGATTGTCATTTTCAATCTTTTTTCTAAATAATTCATGCCAGTCTTAAATTTATTTAAGACTGGCATGAATTGATGTGGCAGATTGGAATTAGGTGGATTTCTTCGCGCTTTCCAGTCGACGCAAATACTCTTGTTGGGCGCCAGTGATGGAATCACGACACTTATCACGCTCTTCTTCAGTTGCGGCTTGACGAAGCTGATGATAGAGCTGTCCATGCAATGCAAGAAACTCTTCGAAAATGCGTTGGCATTCATCATTGGCTCCCTGAGTGGGTTCCGAAATGACTTCCGAAGTGGTCGACATTTTGACGGGATTGGAGTAGTATTGCGTTTGATAGTATCAAAGACAATGTGTAATATATGTCTTTTATAATGGGCATTACAGGCAGTTTTAAGTTTCAATTTTTTTATTTATAATTTCGCCATAAGGCGAAATTATAAATAAAAAAATGATAAAATCCTTTTAAATAAATTAAAAGTCTTCTGCAATTCTTCTCATTTCAATTGTTGGTTTTGCAACATATTTCAAATTGTTCTTATCCAATGTCAACGCATGTTCAATAATTTTGTCTGTCTTTCTTCTAATATATGGAAATACCTTAGGATTATTATTCAATTCATTAATATAAAACTGTTCGTCATCCAGCACAACATATTGCATGTATTTTGTCTTATGTCTGCATGCCATGCTTGATAACTTGTCTGTTCTATATATTGGTTTGATGTATGCAAATGCTTTTTTATTTAGTTTTACTAGATCTTCGGCAGTAATATATTTCTTTTGAATCATCTGTTCCATCGACTGACATATGTGCATCATGCCACCAATATTTTTGTATTGTTCCATGATATTCTTAATGTATTTCTTGGGAAATATGTAATTATTACTCTGTAACCATTTGTCAAAACGCTCTTTTGAATAAATATTTGCATTTGTAGTTAAGTCAAACAAGAATTTAGGATATAGTTTTAATCCTTCTATTAAAATATTTTTATCAATATCAGCATAAGATGCAATCCCATCTCTGTTTGCACTTAAAATATAATAATACCATTCATGTAATTTGTTGTTCTTAACATATATATTTTTAATTTCATCATTCAGCATTACTCCGCTACTGTAAATATCGCCTCCCACAGTATATGTAAAACCCATTGGCACAATTCTTTCTAAATGTTTAATAGTTAACGAAAATAACTGATATGTAAATTTACTTGCATTCTCTCCAAATTTAAGTGCTTTTGAAAGATCTTCAAATGTAAATTCAAATGCCTTATCTTTTGACAATTTCAAGATGTATTCTGTTGCCTTACTAATCACATATGTTATGTTATCATATGTCATCCATTCATACTTAAATGATGGATGTAAATAGAGTTTCCAAAAATCCGCAAATTTAATTTTACTATTTAACAAATCATAAATATCAGGCAGTTCTAAGATTGTATTTGGAATATCATTTAAATTTAAACAATATGAATAATTTTTGAAGTTTGTATTTGCATGCACAAGCTGCATGTCACTCACATTATAAATTGTTTGTTTACAATTATTGATATACATTTTAGTAATAATTGCTGTTCTATTATTTTTATTAACATAACAATAAAAATTAAAATGTCTGACAACACTTTCATCTAATTCTGCAGTTGTATTTTTTTTACTGTCATATAATGCTAAATAGGCAAATGGATTAATTCTAAAATTGATTAGATGTGCAAATTGAGAACTGTTATAAAGCATAAAATTAGAATTTCCATTTTTCACCTGCATATTTACTTCACCATTATTGTCCACTAATAAATATTTATAATCAGGAGTCATCAATTTTATATAAGCCACTTTGCAATCTCCTGTTGCAGTTTCTGGACTAATTGTTTTATGAAAGTCTTTACTGCTACAACATGTAACAATGTCATATTTTGTTTTTAGTTTGATAGTTGAAATACTCGCATTTGAATACACATTTACAGGTACTTTTTTGTTTGTTGTGTTTTCTGTTATATTTAAAATGATATTTTTCATTTTCGGCATTTTTTTATTTTCTAAATACATATGATATTTTCCATTATCATTACAAACAACTGTATATAAGAACGCCAAATGTTTGTTTTGTGTCTTAATCATTTTCTCATATATTTGTTTTTTCTCAACTGCCTCAATATTTCTGAAATATTCATCTGGGAAATCCCATTGTTTAACAACACTATAACTACTACATGTATATTCAATATCATTAATCTGTGTTACATTGCCACATAATCCAACATATGTAATAAAATTTATGTCATCAAGATTTGCAATAACTGAATCCACGTTATGTAATACAAATTTGGCATCCTTTAATGTTCTGTCTTTTGAATAGATTACAAAATCTCTCCCTTTATTAGACTGTAAAAAACTTGATAACTCATGTAACTTTGGATAATCGTCTGGTTCAATAAGTTTTTCTTCATTATCAGTTTTGCATGTATCCATAACTAAAGACGATGTTGTGACATTTCTTTGTAATTCTTCTAGTGATATTCCTGTTGACATTGATGATACACTGTCATTTCGCGGAATTGCATTATACTGTGAATTGCCCATTTCTAATACTAATGATAAACATTATTATTATTTTATGTTTGGGATTCAATTTTTTATTTTTACTTATGTGTCTGGCGACACATAAGTAAAAATAAAAAAATTATGGAAGCGCGAATAGCGATTCCACAATTTTTAATAATTGTTCAGTTCCTCTTTAAATAAAATTATGGAATTCCCGTTAGGGATATTCCTCAATTTTTAATTATTGTTCATCTCCATCCTGTTCCTTTGTATGCACATAAATCATACATCTCAATTTCACTATCTATTCTTTTTGAAAAGTCAACCAGATCTCCATATGTTGTTTCCACATATGAATTATTTAATTTTGCATTTATGATTGAATTTGACATTTCAGTAAATATTTTCCATTTCTTAATAAGTTCATATGGAGTAAAAATAGAAATGGCATCTGTATCATCTCTCAAACTGTATTTGCTCATCTGTTTAATAATACCTCGTGCCAAAAGTCTCCTTCTTATATTGACACATAAATCCATAATTAAAGTCAATTCATATGTGAGTTTTGCAACTCTTTCGACAATTTCGTCGCCCTCCATTTTATCTGTTCTATCCGTAAAAAAGAAAGAAGTTATATATTCTAAAATAGTTAATTTAGAATATTTTAATTTTCAAATTTTATTTAAAACACATTGTCTAAATATTCTTCCATTTGATGTATTTTTATATTGTTTAAAAGAGTAAGATATAAAATATGTTGGTTTAATGGTGTTTCTTTTTTTAGTCTGTTGTCCAACATTCTTAATAATTTTATAAAAGTCTCACAATTCTTATTATTCTGACCATCTCTACTTAGCCCATAATCAATAAAATTAATTATATTGTCTTTCACCAAAATATTTTTCAATCTGAATTCTCTGTAATCAATATTTAATTCGTCATATGTTTGAAATATATTTCGAACTTGTTCTTCCCAATTTTCAGGCAATTTAAAATTATCATAAAGTGATTCACCTGCATAATCCATATATAATTCCATTTCTTCATCATCGTATATATGCAATTTTATTTGTTTTTGTCGTAACAGCATATCCAATTCTTTTTTAAATATTTCTTTTGGATCTTCGTGGTCTTCATAAACCCATCTTAATTTATCATTATACTTTTTAACAATTACATTAGCTTCTTTAATATAATATACATGTGCAGTTGTTCCGTAACTATATGCTTTCATTATTCCATTAAATCTATTGTCATATTTGTTATGATAAGTAAATTTAAATAAAGTAAAAAATATCGCATTTACTAAACCATCCGCCACAAGATTACATTTTATACCCTTCCTACAACATTGTATCACATACGCCAAACATATACACATTTCTTTATATTTTTCATCGTTCTCATAGGGATTGACATCCATCAAATAATTTTCCGTGTTTGATTTTTGTCTTATGTCACTATAGTCAATAATGAATAAATGTACAATATCAAATATCAGCTGATCTATAATTGCATCATTTCTATCATTATTTGGCAATATGATGTCAACATAATATTTTAACAGTTCTCTAAATTGCATTAGTGCTTTTCTTATTGTGATATAATTAGGTGAATTGTATATTATATTTAGATTGTTCTGTGTATTTGTGCATATCGAACGCTGATACACAGTAGATGATATGTTATATATGTTCAATACATTTCTCATATTTGAAATTAATACATCAACTTGTTCTGTAATTGGATAAAGCCCCTTAAATAAAGTGGGGAAACACTTGTGATTAATTATATAAAAATGTGTTGAGTGGAAATCAGTCTCAAATTTATATAATGCTTTTTCATCTTGCCTCATATATTTTGGTATTGAATTCATACATATTATATCCCAGTCATCAGGAACTTGTTTTAAATAAGTCTCAATGAATTCAGTATTTGCTATTATTATGTCATCTTCTACAATAACAGTATAATCGCTAAAATGAGTATATCCATATATCATTGCTCTCAAATGACTGCAGTAACATGCTAAAGGACCATCCTGAATTGTTATGTTTTCATTGTTCAATTCAGAAAATTCATTAATTTTAACTTCTTGTGCTTCATCGTTTGTCAAAAATTTTAGAACATCAGTTAGATCCTTTTCTAATTTTTGTCTTTCTTTCCAATATGTTGCTTTTAAATGAACAAACCCTTCAAATGATATTTTTTTTAATTCCTGTATTGTCATTTGATACCTATTGACATCTTTCTCTATATTGATCATAATACAATTGTCACCTAATTCTTTATTAAATTTATTTTGTAATATGCCTTTTATGTCTATTTTATCATTACATACTTCTTTTATATTATCTTCATATTGCAAAATTTTTACTTCTGCCCCAACGCCAATTCTGTCTGAAATGAGTTTATTGTATTCTTCCATTCTAAATATAATAAACAAAACAATAAAAAATTTAGGTTAAAAACTTAAATTTTTTATTATTTTGTTTATTGTATTCTTCCATTCTAAATATAATAAACAAAACAATAAAAAATTTAGGTTAAAAACTCTTTTGATTCTATATAAAGTTTCATTGGCAATGCTAATTTTTTTTCTATTTTCTTTTCCTCTTTATGACTAAATCCGGATGACACAACAAGCTTATCATATGTGTTTCCATAGTTATTAAATAAAAAGTAATGTGGATTGTTCGGAATTTTTACTTTATACCCATTAAACACAACTTCTTGAGGAGGGAAAAATTTGTTTAGATTCCATTCTTTTCTAAAAAAATTTATTTGATCATCATGACAATTATATATAAATAAATCGACAAATGGAAATTTATATACTTCATCATCCCTTATTTTATAATGTTCAAATCCATCTAATTTCTTTCCCACATCCCTAAAACTTGTCTTTACTATATATCCATCTCTTGTAATAAAACTTAGATCTTTATATTTTTCAATTAAAGCATCTAATTTATCAAATATAGAATTATCAACTATTAAATCAATATCATCATCCCATGGTATAAAATCATTATGTCTAATATATCCTAACAATGTTCCTGAAATTAAAAAGTAATTTATTTTATTTTCATCCAACACTTCAGTGACTCTCTTTAATAAATCATGTGCAACTTGTTTATATTCACCAAATCCATTGTGTGAACCAAAATACTTGTTTATCTCAACCAAATCAATATCAGCCATAATTATAAAACCTATAATATATCTATGTGTTAGGCGAACTGGAATCTAAATCCAGATTGTGTTGATAAATCTTGATTCATCAATGACCTATTTATTGTATCATTAATTATTTCTTCGTATTTGTCTTCTGATTGCTTTAATACACTTGCATCAACTTCCAATGAATTGAAACATGTGTGTGACAGATAACAACCAAATAAGTTTCTGTTAACAAATTCCAACTTAGGATTAAAGGAGGATGAAAATGTCACATTTGAGATTCCAAACCAAAATGCAAAAAATTTTTTCAATTTGTCCCTGTCATCTTTATTTAATTTGTCTAATACAATTAAAAATGCATTGACGTATTTGTCTGCTTTATCTTTTATGCGATGAAGTTTTTTGACAACTCTTGTTTTTTCATTTTCATAAACAGCAATATTGTCATTATATGTTAAATTTCTTTTTAAACTATATGATGACATGCTTGTAATATCATATATCCAATTTCCTAAAATTCTTGAATAAAATGTTGATAAAAATAAACATCTAACATATGTATATCTTTTTAGAGATTTTCTAAATCCATTTACAAAATTTATTACTTGTTCATATTGGAATCTTTCATATATACAATTTCCAATATATGCCATTTTAGAAATTTGATGTACACACTGTAATTCTAAAAAATCTTTATATTTGTCTGCTGGCATATCTAATACCTTTTTTACATTATTTAAATATTCAAGTTGAAATATTTCTAATTCTGCAAAAAAGTTTTTGGGATTCACATTCATGTATCCATATAACATAAAATATTCTAAAACAGGATGTAAATTTAAGTTAAGTGCAAATTTATATCTAAACAACCCTTTTGAAATACACATTCCTAAAAATTGCCATTCCAATGGTGACAACTCAGAATCTTTTCTTGGCATAAGATAATCATCGACATTTTCGCAATTCTTTGTTATTATTTCTGCAATCAAAACAAAAAAATCTGCAGAGAGTCCACCCATATCAACACCAACTTCTCCCTTGTTTGTCAAGTAAATGACATTAATATCACCAGTTCCTGCCATTGCATCCATTAATATTTCTGTGTCCAAATCATCCTCTTTTAAATTTAATAATTTTAATCCAGTCAATGGATTTAATTTTATGTCATTCCTCTGTGTAGAACCAGAAAACTTTGATATTATGTCAAAAATATTGTCTGACTTTATCAAAATTTTATTAAGTAATTCAGCAGGCATGTAATAATATAATAGGCTTGGTGATACTTTAAAATTTCTCCCCTCATCTATGATTTGTTCAATAACTTCCATGTTTCTGTCTTTCTTATTTAATTCTTCTTCAATCATTGCTGAAAAATCTGCAAGATGAATATCTAATTCCGCTATTTTTGTAATAAGTTTCTCACTTAATAAATTTAATATAAATCCCATAATTTTTTTGTAATATATCTCAATAAATTTATTATTTGTAATGATACATTGTAACATTCTTAATGCCAGATTATCTTGTTTTAGTTTTGATCTTTTACATGCATTTTTTATATTGTCTAATATCTTATCCACAAATGTTTCTTTTAATGTTTTTAATGACTTATGTTTCAAAAGTATAATAATATCATCAAAAGGAACCTCATCTATTTTGTCACTGATGTATTCCAATAATGTCGTATTTGACATCATTTCATCAAAACTAAAAATAGTTTTTAATTCATTATATCTATAGTCACTATACAACACATATAATTTGTCTTTTACACTATACATGCAAAAATTACATTGTTGTTTACATTTTTGTGTTAAAGCATAATGTTCTTGATGGTTAAAAACCTTTAATTTCAAATACTGACATATACACTTGTCTTTTTCTAATATTTCTTCATATAGTCTTTGTGTTCTTGTTTTTCTGACCAATATATCGTCAGTCTGATCCATTATACTTCATTATGTGATACTATTTTTTAATAATATACATGGGGTATTGGTTTCAATTTTTATTGATATTGGCTTATTTCCTTTAGGAAATAAGCCAATATCAATAAAAATTCTAATGCCATAAACATAAATAATTAAACGCAAACGTTTAATTATTTATGTTTATGACGTTTCAATTTTTTTATTTATAATTTGGTCTTTAGACCAAATTATAAATAAAAAAATTCTAAAAATACGCCTGTTTTGTTTTTTTATTGACGCTTGTCGTCAATAAGAAATGCAACACAGTATTTTTTCAATTTTTATTTATAAAAAAATTCTAAAAAATTTGAAATATATATCTATTATGTTTAAAGTTAATATATATAATATAAAACAATAAATATGAATATAGAAGGAAATTATAAAGGCAAATTAAAAAATGGTATTCCAGATGGTCAAGGGATATACATGTATGAAAATGGTGATACATATGAGGGAAAATTTAAAAATGGTAAAAAACATGGTTATGGAAAATTATATGAATACAATGGATGTAAATATTTTGGAAACTGGGAAAATGACATACCAAACGGAAAAGGAGAATATTATTGTCATAATGGTGAAATGTTAAAAGGGAAATTTGTCAATGGATTATTATTTGGATATGGAAAGCACTATGCTGCTGATGGAAAAATTTTGTATGAGGGAAACTTTAACAGAAATTTATATCAAGGATATGGAATAGCTTATTATACAAATGGAAAGAAGTTTTATAAAGGCCAATGGTACGCAGATTTTAAGTCAAAAGGGTCATATCCACATGGATTTGGAATTAAATGGTTAGAAAATGGAACAGTCCAAAAAGGCATGTTTCATTTAGATAATTTTATTAAAAGTTCTGACGATGACAATTATGAGAAAAAAATAGATTCTCTCAAGACAAACAAAGTAACAATAAACGAAAAAGAAATGATCAATGTCTTAAATCCAATATTCAAAAATATATAAATTTTGATCACCATTAAACAATAATATTTGATTCTGTAAATTCATTATAAATACAATTACATAATTGTATATATAACGATTTATTATATTCATACTCATCTCTATTTTTATTTTCATAATATTGCATTCTCAATTTGTATTTAGTTAATTCTTTTAAATCACGTTGTTTTACTTCTTTAGTTAAAGAATATTTATCTAAAAAATCAATAATATTGATGTCACACATAGATATATTTAATAAATAAAATCTTAAGTCATTTTTAATGTGTATATCTTTCTTGTAATCCAATTGATACATTTATTTCTTCTAAGAAGTATTTGTTCAATTTCTACATTTTTTGTTTTTACGCAATACTTTGCATAATACATTGCATTATATCCTGCCATATCCCTAACTTCTATATCAGCACCATGTTTTACCAATAATCTTACAATGTCTGCTTTCTTAGCACAAACTGCAATAATTAATGCGGTTGTTCCTCTTAGATTTTGTTTGTTTAAATTTAATTTATATGACAAAAGTAATTTTACTATTTTAGAATCTCTTGTACATGCAAACATTAAGGCTGTAAAGCCATCATCACTTGATTCATCAATTAATGTTTTCATATGTGGTATTTTTAACATCATTTTTATCGTCTGTATATTACACTTTGCACATGCCATCATCAAAGGAGTTGACCCATCAACTGTTTTTGCTAATGCCAGTTTATATACTTTTTCTTTATATCTGGGGTTGTCAAGAAGCATTTGAATAATGTCATCACGTCCTTTTGCACATGCCATCATAATAATATTTGAATTTTTTGACAATTCAATTTCAGTTATATCTATTTTATCTAATAATTTTAAAACAAGTAATTTGTTGTTTTCATTTATTGCATATACCATAAGACCATTCAGCGTTTCTTTTTTTAGTTCATGATAATCAATATTTTCATTTACCCATGCAAAATTATTATTTGTCACTTTTTCAATAAATAAATTGTCCATTCTTATACAATTATAAGATATTCTTATCTTATATATGTTTTAATAAACAAAGTCTTAGCTAGAGAAATATTTAATGATAAATATTTTACTAACTAAAATACACTTTACAGGAAAAGTTCTCAAAACTCTCTGCGAGAGATGATTGGGGGGAGTAGGTGGCTAAGTCCAGCGTCCATGATGTACGACAAACGTGTCACGCCAGCAGCGGGCATTCTGTCAATCACCTTTTCATAGCCGTACTTGGGTTCGAGTTCCCGACCATCCGCATCGCGAATGATGTTTCGCGCATCAACAGTTGAATCGAGAAGAACAATGTAGGCCGGCATGTATCGTTCCGCTTTGGGACAGTACACATGCGTCTCTCTGAATT
>Ga0214923_10002318_pt1 | contig 25476 bp, 25 predicted proteins | sample LL1510_MetaG_FD_177993 | JGI IMG/M metagenome (GOLD analysis project Ga0214923, IMG submission 177993) | Freshwater microbial communities from Lake Lanier, Atlanta, Georgia, United States - LL-1510 | ecosystem: Environmental > Aquatic > Freshwater > Lake | place: USA: Georgia | collected...
CGTTGGCCGACCCCTGCGATGGCGCAGGCGGCGGGGATGAGCACGGAAGCGTTCACGGATCTTTATTTCAAGGTTTGTAATCTGGATTACCGGAAGATGTCCCACGCGGTGAAGCCGCTGGTCTCCTTGATGAAAAGAACCGATCGAGTTCAGATTCTTGGGCCCGGGACCGACCTGCGATTTTCGATTCGCAACATCGGTGTGATTCCCTGCGTGGGGGAGAGAAACATTCCGGACGGGGAGGTGTTTACCGCCCCGGTGAGGACCAGCGTCGAGGGAAAGGTGACCTTCAACGCCCCGGCGGTGTACCGCGGCATGCCGTTTGACCGCGTGTGTCTTCACTTTTCGAGGGGCAAGATCGTGCAGGCGACGGCGGCGGAGAGGAGCCGGGAATTGGAGGAGATCTTTTCGAGCGATGAGGGGGCAAGATACGTGGGGGAGTTTTCCCTGGGGCTCAATCCGCACATCCGGAACCCGATCCGGGACATTCTCTTTGACGAGAAAATTGCGGGTAGTTTTCACTTCACCCCCGGGCAGGCGTATGAGGAGGCGGACAACGGGAACCGGTCCCAAATCCACTGGGACCTGGTGAATCTGCAGGATCGGGCACACGGAGGAGGCAGGATCTTCTTTGATGGGAAATTGATCCGGAAGGACGGGCTGTTTGTCGGCAAGGAGCTGGCGGGCCTGAACCCGGATCGGTTGGCCAAGGTGCTGGCCTGATGAGCCTGGCGGAATCCCTGCTCGAGCTGGCGCAGCAGTCGGGCGCGAAAGATTTGCCGGTATGTGAAAAAGCGGTGGCGGATGCGTCCGTGGAGCAGAGGTCGATGGTGAACGCCCTGCTGGAGACCGGGCAGGTGGACGAAAAGATATTCGCGCACAAACTGGGGGAGTCGCTCGGACTGCCCGTTTGGGAGGGGGAGATTCCGCCCATCCCCGCCCCTTTGCGCGAGAAGTTTCCTGCGAGGATTGCGCTTCGGCATCGTCTTCTCCCGGTGACCCCGGGGGAGGGTGAGCCTTTGCCCGTCCTCTGTTTTGATCCGTTCGATCATCTGGCCCGTCAGGCGCTGGCGGGATTTTGGGGTGGGGAGACCCGGTGGGTTTTGGCGCCGAGGCGTGCGGTGCTGGATGGATTGCGGGGGGGATACGGGGTGGGGGCGGAAACCTTTGATGAGATTTTGGAGGCGGGTGGGGAGTTTGCCTCCGCCAACGACCTGGAACAGGAGACCACCGTTTTGGACGAGAACGATTCGGAGGCCTCGGTCATCAAGTTTGTGAATCAGATTATCCGGGAGGCCCTGCAGGAGCGTGCGACCGATATTCACATCGAGCCTCTGGAGGATGATCTCCAGGTGCGGTATCGGATTGATGGCGTGTTGCGCAATATTCCGGTCCCTCCAAGGATTAAGCTTTTTCAAGCCTCGCTTATTTCCCGAATCAAGATCATGGCGCATCTGGACATTGCGGAAAGGAGACTGCCGCAGGACGGGCGCATCAACCTGGAGTTTGAGGGGCGGCCGATCGACGTCCGCATTGCGACGATCCCGTCCGTGACGGGGGAGTCGATCAGCCTCCGGCTGTTGGGACAGCAGAGGTTTGATTTTGCGCAGATGGGATTGAGCCCGGTGCATGAGGCGAGTGTCCGGAATCTGCTGGCCCTTCCCAACGGGATCGTTTTGATCACCGGGCCGACGGGGTCGGGAAAGTCCACCACGCTGTACACTTTCCTGGCGTCTTTGAACACGAAGGACCGGCGCATCGTGACGATTGAGGATCCGGTGGAAAACAAGATCCCCGGGGTTGTACAGATCGCCGTGAAGCCTGAGATCAACCTGACGTTCGCCGCGGGCCTGCGGAGTATTTTGCGGGGAGATCCGAATGTGGTGATGGTGGGAGAGATGCGGGATGTGGAGACCACGGAGATCGCGATCCGGGCGGCCTTGACGGGTCACCTTGTTTTTTCAACCCTGCACACGAACGATGCGATCGGCGGGATCACCCGTCTGGTGGACATGGGGATCGAGCCGTTTCTGGTCGGCTCCTCCGTCCGGGCTTTCATTGCCCAACGGTTGGTGAGGGTTCTGTGCCCGTGGTGTTGCGAGCCGGCAAAATATTCGGAGCAGTATCTGCGGGATATCGGGATTCCGTTGGAGAAAGCGGCAACGGCGCACCGGGCGGTGGGATGTGACCGTTGCCGCCAGACCGGATATCAGGGAAGGCGGGCGATTTTTGAGATCTGCCTGGTCACGCCGCAGTTGCAGGAGATGATCACGAGGAAGGAATCGAATGCGGCCTTGAAGGAGATGGCGAAATCCCAGGGAATGCGGAATTTGCGGGAGGATGGGTGGGAAAAGGTGGCGGAGGGGACAACAACGATCGAGGAGGTGTTGCGTGTGACGGTGGTGGATGCGTCGAAGGGCAAGGAGGGTTGAGGTGGCGACGTTCACCTATGAGGCGTTGGTGGCGGGAGGGGGCAGGACGGCGGGAAAGCTGGAGGCAAAGAGCCGGCAGGAGGCGTTGGCCCAGCTAAGCAAACAGCGGATGCGTCCCTTGAAGTTGCATGAGGAGGGGGCGATTGCAGCGGGGGGGGAAAGCGGGGGTGGGTATGCGGTGGAGCAGCCGATGAACGAGGCACAGATCATTGCCTTTACCGAGGAGCTGGGGGATTTGCTGGATGCGGGCCTTCAGTTGGAGGGGGCCCTGAAAATGATGGAGCAGAGATCGGAGGCGTCTGCCCTGAAAGCGGTGGCGCAGAGCTTGAGAAATCAGGTTCGGGAGGGGACGAGCCTTTCCCGGGCGTTAAAATCGGCCTCGGCGAGTTTTTCCGATCTCTACTGCAACCTGGTTGCGGCGGGGGAGGTGAGCGGGGCCCTGGGTTCGATTTTGAAGAGGCAGGTGCTGTATCTCAAAAAGTTGAGTGATTTGAAGGGCCGGGTGATCCAGGCCCTGATCTACCCGATGTTCGTCAGCGGGGCGGGGATTTTGTTGATGGTGCTGTTTGTGGTGGTGCTGGTTCCGCAGCTGGAAAGTTTGTTTAGCAAATCGCCCGAGACCACCCCGTTGGTGACGAAACTTTTGTTGGGCACGAGTTACTTTCTGGTTCACTACGGCTGGCTGGTGGCGGTGGGTCTGGCGCTGGGGGGATTGGTTTTTTGGCAGTGGATTCAGAAGCCTGCCGGAAAGATCTGGTGGGACGAGGCACGGATGAAGATTCCCGTGGCCGGGGCCGTGCTGGAGGCCGCTTTTTACGCCCAGTTCAGCCAAACCCTGGCCAATTTGCTGACCAACGGGGTCACCCTTTTGCAGGCGATGCAACTGGTGACCCAGGCGACACCGAACTCGTATTATCGGTTGCGTCTGGAGAGGGCGTCGTTACAGATCTCGGAGGGATACTCGTTGAGCCGGGCTTTGCGGCAAGTGGGTGGATTTTCGGACATGTTCCTGGATCTTGTGGCGGTGGGGGAGCAGACGGGGGATTTGGCGAAGGCTCTGGACAAGGCGGGGGCCCGTTTTGAGAAGGAGATGGACCGAAAAATCCAGAGGATCACCGCTTTGATTCAGCCGGTCATTATCGTGGTGATCGCCCTGGTGGTGGGAGTGGTGGTGTACTCGATCATCACCAGCATCTTCGGTGCGATGTCGGGAATGCGCAAAAGCCTTTAATAACTTATTCGGCCTGTTTCAAGGGTTGTTGACGGCAGGCGTGAGCAAGAGGAGCGAGGGACGGGGGAATGTGGTGATTTCCTGCCAAACTCCCGGACGTGAAGAGGTGGAAAAACCGTCTGACCCCGTTGGGGTGGCTTCTGGTTTTGCTCTGGGGGGTCTCCCTCGGGACGGCGGAGGCTCCCCCGGGATATGCAATTCCTCCAGCCGCATGGGATGCACGGCGGGCGGGGGAACCGTTGCCGGCCTGGTTTGGTCCCGTTTCGACGCAAGTAGGAATCCAGATGTCGACGTGGCGAGCCCAAGTTCGACCTCCCTCAGGGGATTCCAAGCTGGCTTTGACGATCGTGTTCCGCGAACCCGCCGATGGTTTTGCGCGGGTGATTTGGCAGGCCCCCGGGCGTGCGGTGACCCTGTGCGGCAATTTATACGAGAAGGCGGCCCCCCTTCATCAGCGAACGCTGATCATCGAGCAGAGCAGCCTGGGCGGGGCAGGGCAACTGATCGTGGAGTCCACGGGGACGGAGCCGGTGGTGGAGCGGGTGGAGTTGGCCTGGGTGGAGCCGTTGGTTTTGGCGGCAGGTTGGGCGGCGCCTTCGGGACTCTACTTGACGCCAGCTGGAAAAGTATTGCCGGGTGACGAGATGAGCGGGGTGGCCCGCCATCGGCCTTTCGATGAGGAAAAGGGCCGGGTGATGGATGCCGTTCTGGATGAGGGGCCGGTGAAAATCGATCCGCAAAATCCTGTCCGATTTGTGGCCCCCATCGCGGGATCCCCGGCATATGGACGATTGGAGGCACAGGTCGCGGGATTGGCTCCCGGGGAGGAGCCCCGGCTTGCGGTGAATGGGCAGGATCTTCTGGGTGTGTCGGTCGAGCTGCCCGGATTGGATGACCCGGGCTTTCGGCAGGGTGCACTGGGTCAAAGTGTGCAATACGGCGGGTGGCGCAAGGTCGTTGCCTATGTGCCGGTGGGTACCCTGCGAAAAGGGGAGAATCACGTGGATTGGCAGGCGGGTGCGGGGGGTGCGATGACGGTGAGGAGTGTGCGACTTCAGGTGGTGTTTGGTGAGGTGAGTCAGGAGTTGGCCAAGTCGCCTGCCGTTTCGACTCCCCAGCCTTTGATTTCCCAGGTTTCCCTGCCTGTGTTGGAGAAACCTGTGGAGATCCCTGCCCCAAAGAGAGCACAACCGCAGTTACGGACAGGATTGTCTTCCGGCTCGGGCGTCGTAGGCTTGCGTACAGAATGAAACCCAGACTCCTGCGACATCGTCCTATGGCTCTTGGGGCCGGATTCACCCTCATCGAGATTATGTTGGTGGTGGGAATCATCACCGTTTTGATGGGGTCGGCTATTTTTATGCTGACGGGAAATCTGGAGTTCGCAAAGGAGCAGAGAGCGCGAGGGGATTTGCAGGCGATCATTACCCAGATCCGGATGTATGAGATGAAAAACGGGGGTGTGCCGCTCTCTGAATCCGCAGGTTTGAAGGCGTTGGTGGGGACGGGCAAGGGTTTCGAGGAGTTGCCGAAAGATCCCTGGGGACAGGATTATCAGTACAAGGTGGATTCATCCTCCGCAAAAGGCTTTCGCGTTTATTCGACGGGTCCTGATCGTAAAAACGATGGGGGCAAAGGCGACGATATTAGCTCGAAATGAGTTGAGGGGGATGGCCGGATGATGCGGCGGCCGAGGGGATGGGAGGAAAAAGGTTTCACTCTTCTCGAGATCATGTTGGCGGTGGGGATCGGAGTTGTGTTCATGGGGGGAGCGGCGGTTTTTCTCTCCTCGACGGGTGGGGATAAGGATCTGGCCAAGGCCAGGGCGCAACTGGAGGAGGCGGCGGGAAAAGCCCGTGAATCTGCCTTGGGCACGGGAAAGGCCCGGCGGGTGATTCTGGGGGGAAGAGGGGTGGATGGCGTGCCATTCCCGGACGGAATCGAGATGTTGGTGGTGACGCCTTTGGAGCGGTCGAAGGGAAGAAACGGGTGGAAAACCCCCGAGGATTATCAGTGGCTTTTTACGGGGGGTGGCGTGGTGGAGCCGATCCGGATCCTCCTCAAGCATGGGGAGAATGAGGAGCAGTTTTCCTTCAGTGCGCTGACGGGGGAAACCGTGACGGAACCAAGGACAAAACGATGAAAAAGGGCTCCCCCTCGTTCACCTTGATTGAGGTGATGTTGGCCGTGGCGATTTTTGCCTTTGCGGCGGTGGGGTTTTCCGTGGCCCTCAACGAGGTGATTGGGATCAATGTGGAGCTGCTGCGGACGGGGATGAGGCGGCAGGCGGTGGAGTCGTGTGCCGCGAGGATACTCGCCACGACCAACAACCTCCAACCGACCGGCAAGGAGTTTCGACCGGCGGGGGATGATGGGACGATCTTTTTGCAGACAGCCGTGAATCCGATCGATCCTCCCATCCAGCTGCCGGGACTGAGTAACAATCCGACTCCCCGGCCCATGGCGGGCTGGTGGGAGGTGCAGGTCCGGGCCACGACCAAAAAAGGGGCTTTTCTGGAAAGTGTTTCTTTCCTGATGTGGCCGCAGCGATGAGATCGGACGGACACAGGCGGGGTGGGTTCACCTTAATCGAGGTGACCCTGGGTCTGACGATTCTGATCCTGATTTTCGGTGTGATCTTCCAACTGGTTCAATTTTCCGTGATGGGGGCGAATGCGGCGGCGCAGGCCAGTTTGCGAAGCCGGGAAGTAAGCGGACTTTTTGCCCTGGTGCGGCAACTTTGTCTCGATCTGCCCGTCAATGCCCAGATTTCCCTGGAAAACCGGGGTGGGAGAAAGGGGTATGAGCTGGTGATCACCAATGCCCCTGTGGCGATTTTTCCGGAACGGTATGATGGGTTGCGCGTGTTGGCGTTTGAGTTGCGGAAAGCCCCGGCCGGAGACGGAAGGGAGCTTTGGATGGTGGAGTCCCTGACGAAAACCAACACGGGAAAGACGGAGAAACCGGAGGTGAACGAATTCCGCCTGATGGGGGATGTGAAAAGCCTGCTTTGGGAGGCGGGGGATCCCAGGAACCAGGAAAAGATGAACCGACCGGATTGGAGTGAGCCCGTGAAGCCGGCTTATCTTCGGTTGGTCCTGGAGCGTCCCTCCGGAAAAACCACGATGACCAATTCAGGAATCTTTTGGATTCCAACCGGATTGGGGCCGACGGGCCAGGTGCCGATCGATCCGGTGACACGAACCTTGGTGAACACAAATACGAACCGATGAATCGATCTGCCCTTTGCCAACACCCTTCGGGGGTGGCGCTGATCATCGTGTTGTGGGCGGTGAGTTTGATCGCGACGGCAATGTTGGGACTTGCGGTTCTGATGCAGAGGCAGATCGGTCAGGAGGTGGCAGCCCTCCAAAATGCCCGCGCGATGTTGGTGGCGGAGTCCGGAATCCAGATGGTGTTGAATCCGGCACTTTTGCCGGAGGATGTCGATGTGGCGTCCCAGCAGTTGAGTGAGCGGCTGCAAGAGGGTTGGAAGGTGGGAAAAGAAACCGTTCCGATCAAATTCTCGATCCGTGCCGAGGATATGAAAGGGGAGGCTGGAAAATTGAACATCAACGCCCTTCTTTTGGGCAACAAGGAGACCGCGCGTGCCATTTTGCAGAATCTTTTTGCCCGTTGGGAGGTGAATCTCACCACGTCCTCCGCCTTGATCGATGCGTTGATCGACTGGGTGGATCCAGATCCGCTGAGCACGGGCTCCAACAGCGCGACGGAGGAGAATGTCAGAAACGGTCCATTCGAAAAAATCGAGGAACTGGAGAACGTGCTGGGTTGGGCCGAGATGGCGAAGGAGGCGCGTGAGGGGGGCAAAGGTGTGGATGCGATCAAGAAATTCACGGTGTTTGGGACGGGAAAACTTTCCCTGCGTTCGGCGGATCAGGATGTGATCGAGGCCTGGCTGGGGCTGGGGCAAGGCGGGGCCCAAGCTTTTGTGCAGGCACGGCCCGGACAGGATGGGGTGTTGGGAACCGCTGACGACCAGATCAATCCCAGCATGATGACACCCACGTATGCGGGATGGGAGGAGAGAGTGAGTACGGAGGAGGAGGATCTTTGGCGGGTGACCTCGACGGGTTCGGTGGGTGGAGCTACAAGAAAAGTTGTGGCCATCATTTCCCGGAAAACGAATCCTCCGCAAGTGAGGGCACGATGGACGGATGAGGAGTCCCCATGAAAGCCAAAGTGGCCAAAGTGAAGAAAGGGAAAGGGAAGGCGGCCACGGGGCCGGTGTTCATTTTTCCCGGGCCGGAGGGGTGGGAGGCGTGGAGCACAACGGAGGATGGGGTGCAGTGCGTAGGGCCGGTGGAAAGCCCGCGGAAACTTGGGGAATTTCCCTCCTCGGTCGTTTGTCTTCCATCCCGCTCCTTTCTTTCCGTGCCGATTTGGATTCCGGTGGAGGAGGGGATTGCCCCGAGGGAGCTGGCAAAGATTGCCCTGGAATCGAGGAACCTTCTGGGAACCAACCCGGACGCGGCGGTATGGGCGATGGATCCGATCCGGACCGACGCCGACCCGGCAGGGGGTGCCATGTTGGAGGGAGCTCGACAGAAAAAGACAAAACTTGTTTCGAAAGAGAGGCCGATGGATGCGGGTCGGGGTGAGGTTGATCCAAAAGAGGAGGAACAGGGAACCGGAATCCGAGAGCTGGAGGCGGTGGTGGTTTTGGTGGGAACCTTGGAGGAAGATTGGCTTTTGGAGGAGGCGGGCCGTCATGAGGTTGCCGGAAGAGTGTTGCCGGCTCCCGGGGGAGGCGCATCGGCGGTCTTACGGAGGGAGTTGGGACGCTGGGTGGTCGATTTTTATTCGGCGGGAAAATGGCTTCATACCCAGCCATTATTGGCGAAGGAGTTGCAAGGGGCAGCGGCGACGGAAATCGTCTCCCTTCTGGCTCAGATGGATGCGGAGGGAACCCTGGGGCCCTTGAGTCTGTTGGTACTGCGCGATGAGGGTGAGGCTTCGGTGGGCACGAGAGAGTTTTTGGGGTGCCTCCCCTGTCCTGTCCGGGCCGAACCCAGGGTGGCCCCCCGTCTGCCTTCCGATCCTTGGAATCTGGAGCCCACTGTTTTAATTGATCGGAGATTGGTGAAGGCCCAGCAGGGGGAGCGCAAAAAAATCGTTCGGATGGGGGTTGCGATCTATGCGGTCCTTTGTATCGCGGCTTCGGCTTACATCTCCACTCCTTTGGTGCGTCGGTATCTGATCGAGAGGGAGTTGGCGGGAATTGTGGGGGAATCGGAAAAAATCCGGCAGGCGGCGCTCAGCTGGAGGGAGGCTGGGGCGTTGGTCAATCCCAAGATGAACGCCCTGGAGTTGCTGTGGCAGGTTTCCCGCCCGCTGATCGAAAAAGATCCGGCGGAGATTGACGGGGTGCGTTTAACCTCGTTTGACTACAATTCAAAGAGGCTTCTTCTCCAGGGGGAGGGGAAGGACCTGGAGCAGACGGAAAAGTATTTCGAGTGGCTCAAGAAGGAGCCGATGTTGGCAGCGTACGAATGGAAACACCCACAGCCCTCCCTGTTGCCGAACGGGAATGCCAGATTTCAAGCGGAGGGGATTCCCGCGGGAACCCAGGTTGCGGAGGAAGGAGGAACCGATGCGAGCCCTGACACGCCATGAAAAAAAGTTAACCCTTTTTCTTGTTTTTGCCTTGCTGGGGGGGGTGCATCTTTTGGGCCTCAAGTTTCTGTTGAGTTGGGATCAGGCAAACCGACGTGCGGTGTCCCAGAAGAGGGATGAGTTGGAGGAGGCCAAGGGATGGATGGAACAGAAAGCGGAGTGGGAGGAGAAGTCGGGCTGGTTGGAAAAGAACTTAAAATCGGTTTCGGCCGATAATCCGGCTCCCGCCCTGCAGAAAAAAAGCCAGAGTGCCGCGACGGATGCGGGTTTGAAAATCGAGGAACAGAATCTTCAGGCCCCGCGCTCGGGCACAGCCTGCACGGTTTACAGCAACCGGATGCGCCTGACGGGGAGTTTGGGTCAGTTCATCCAGTGGGCGGGCAAGTTATACCAACCGGAGGCAGGGATCGCGTTGACCTCCCTCAACATGAAACTCAGCCCTGAACCGCCCAAAATGGTTGGGGAGGCCGAGGTGGGACAATTTTTCAGAAGGGGCAAGGAGTGAACAAGTTCTTCACATGGTTGGGAGGAGTTCTCCTCGTTTTGATCGGGAACGGGATAGGCTGGGGTGAGATGACGACGGAAGTGCCCTCGAACCCCGGGAGTATCCCAAGTACGGTCGAAACAACCTCCGGGTTGCCCAAGACGCTCGACCTGGCCCGATACGGGGCTTTGGGAAAGAAGTCCCCCTTTACCCTGGCCTCTGCCACGGCGGAGGCGGATTTTGCGAAGGAGCTGGTTCTGGGGGGTTATGTGCGGATGGATGGAGAGGACTATGTGATGGTGGCCAACAAGACGAAGCCGGATCGAATCCTCGTGGGAAGGAAGCCTGCCCCCGCAGCCCAAGGAATGATCTTGGTGGAGATAAAAAGAGATCCCTCAGGAGATGCCTCCAAGATTCAGGCAAAAATCAAGAAGGGAACGGAGATGGCGACCCTCAAGTATGAATCGCTTGGCGGCGGCGGACCGCCCGCCGCACCCGTGCCCGTTGTGACGCAGTCGCAGCCTCCGATCCCCGGGATGCCACCTCAGGTGCAGCCCAATCCTGCGCAGAGACCCCAGGGCGCCGGCGCCCAAGCGCCCTCCCCCATCATTCGTCGTCGGGTCATTCCGATTCCAGGCGGGGGTAAAAAATGAAAATCTTCCCGTCGCTTCTGCTTGCCGGAGCCGTGTTTTTTTTGAGGTGGAACCTTTTGGGGCAGGAACCCCAGGAAGCCGTCCATCCCGAGCAAGTGGGTTTGCCAAAAGTTTCTCCCGCGCTCACAACCGCTCCCGCTGAGATGGTTTCCCCCGACACGATTCAGTTTCCAAATAATCCGGTCTCAGATTTTCTGCTGGTTTACGAGAAGCTGAAGGGAGTGACGTTGATCAAGGACGCCGGCCTGCTGGCGGGAGGCGCGAATCTCAGCCTGACCCTCAATCAGCCTGTGACAAAAGCGGAGGCGATTCGTCTCATTGAATCCACCCTGCTTCTCAACGGTTATGCCTTCATCGCGGTCGACAAAAATTCGGTCAAGGTCATCAACACCGCCGGTGGAAAAAACCCCAGGAGTGAGGGGGTTTTCCTGTTCACCAACGAGAGCGAGCTACCCGAGGGGGAGGTGGTGGCCTCCTATGTGATGCCCTTGACCCATTTGGCGGCGGCAGATGCGGTTCCAATTTTCGAGCAGTTCATCACCCTTCACCCTTATGGCAGTTTGGTGCCTGTTCCCGTGGCAAATCAGGTGCTGATCACGGAGAATTCGACCCTGATCCGGCGTCTGATCGACGTTCGCCACCTGATCGATACGCCCGCCCCTGAAAAGAAGTCGGAATTTATCACCTTACAGCAGGCGAATGCGGATCGGGTGGTGGAGCTGATCACGACGATTCTGGAAAAACGTGAGCAGAGCAGCGGAGGGGGAAGCGCCAAAGCGGCGACCGGACAACCTGCCCAACCCAATGTTCCCGGTTTGGCACCCGCGACGGGTTCGGCGGGGGTCACGATTAGCGGGGGGAAAAGTGGTTTTGCGGGTGACATCCAGCTCATTGCCGATACCCGGACGAACCGGATTTTGGTGATTGCCAGCCCATTTGATTTTGCAGCCATCCGAGATCTGATCAAACAGTTCGATATTGCAGTGGAGTTGACCGATCCGTACGAGCAACCCCTGAATTACGTTGCAGCGACCGACATGCTTCAGATTCTGGCTGATTTGTTGCAGGAGGAGGGCGATCAGGGGGGCGAAAAGGGGGCTGGGGGAAGCAAATCGACCGGAAAAGTGTCCGGCGGAATTGGTGCGGGGGGCGGGGTGACAGGGGGGCCGGGCGGCTCAATGTCCTCCACGGGAGGAAAAAAAGCGGATGTGCTTTCGGAGCCGGGCGAAGAGCAGGCGGCGCAATCCCTGATCGTGGGAAAGACAAAGCTGATCGCGGACAATCGTGCAAACTCGATTCTTGTGATCGGTCAACCCGAGGCAAAGGACAAGGTGAAGGCGATTCTCACCAAACTGGATAAGAAACCGATGCAGGTGTATCTGGCAACCGTGATTGGCCAGTTGCAGGTGAGCAATGACGACGAGTTCGCGGTGAACATCCTGCAGAAGTACATTGGAGGGCCGAGGACAGGATCTTCCTCTGTGATGGGCGGAAAACCTTTTATATCGGGAACCAAAACCGTGTACGGCACCGATGTGAACGGTAACCCGACCAAACAAGAGCAAACCGGGATCACTCCGATCTCTCCTGCCGCCGCAACCATGGCCCAGATGTCGCAGGTTGCCGTGGGGGCGTTGCCTGGGATGCAGATTGCGACCTTTATTCTCGGCTCGATCGATCTTTACATCAACGCCCTGACGGCGACCGACCGTTTTCGGATCGCATCTCGGCCCGCGGTTTTTACGGCGAACAACAAGAAAGCGACCATTTACAATGGCAGAAAAATTGCCGTGCCGACCAGCACCGTCACGACGCTGGGTGCGGGGGGAAGTGCGAATACGACCTCAGGGTCCCAACAGTCCAACATCCAGTACCAAGACGTGGTTTTGAAAATCGAGGTGGTGCCGCTGATCAACAGTGAGAAGGAGATCAGTCTTCAGATTGTTCAGACGAACGATACGGTCTCCAACAAGAGCACCAACATCGGAGGCGGGGTGAGCGTTCCCGAGATTAATACGCAAGAGTTGAACACGACGGTCATTGTTCCCGACCGAGCGACCATCCTTCTGGGCGGGCTGGTGACGCAACAGGACACAAAAAATGTCGCGGGTGTGCCGTTCTTATCGACGATTCCGCTCATGGGGAATCTTTTTAAATCGACCTCCGATGTGACGGATCGGCAAGAGTTGGTGGTTATGATCCAGCCGTCGGTTGTTCAAGGGGATAAGGAACTAAAAGAGGCCAGCAAGACAGAGAGGGACCTGACGGGGTTTTCCGCCAAGGAGCTGCAACCCCTAAGCATGAGGAGTGGCGCCAAGGGCAAAGATGTGGGTTTGCAAGCTGCGGGAACAGATTCAGTGCCTGCAGAAGAGCCCAAACAGGAGTAGGGTTGGCTGGATTGGTGGGTTGACTCAAATCCCTCTTTCCTCGACTCTCCCTACCATTAGTTTCTCTTCTTTATGAATATTCACGAATACCAAGCCCGGGATCTTCTCTCCTCTGCCGGGGTGGCGGTTCCGAGAGGGGCGGTGGCCAAAACACCTGAGGAGGCGGAATCCATTGCCAGAAGCCTTCCGTGTAACAGCTTTGTGGTGAAGGCACAGGTCCATGCCGGCGGGCGGGGGAAAGGGCATTTTGTGGATGGCTACAAAAGCGGGGTTCATCTGGTCAAAACCCCGCATCAGGTCCGGGATGTGGCCCGGCACATGATCGGCAACACCCTGATCACGCACCAAACCGGTCCAGAAGGTAAACCCGTTCACTCGGTACTGGTCGGAGAATCCACAGATATCGCCCGAGAACTCTACCTGGCCATTGTTCTGGACCGGTCCTCCGGCTGTCCTGTCCTTGTTGCCAGCCAGCAGGGTGGAGTGGAAATCGAGGCGGTGGCGGAAAAAAATCCCGAAGCGATTCTTCGTGAGGTCATCCATCCGGGATTGGGTTTGCAGCCCTACCAGGCACGGAAGGTCAGCATTTTTCTCGGTTTTCCGTCGACCGGGCTCAGGGCCCCTTGCCGGCTTTTGCATGCCGCTTACCGTCTTTTTCTTGAGAAGGACTGTTCCCAGGTGGAGATCAATCCCCTGGCCGTAACCAAAGGGGGGGATGTGGTGGCGCTGGATGCAAAACTGAATTTTGACGACAATGCCCTCTTTCGGCACAAGGAGATCCAGGATTTGCAGGATCCATCGCAGGAGGATCCGCGGGATCTGGCGGCGGCCGAGCATCATCTGAACTACATCGGGTTGGAGGGAAATATCGGGTGCATGGTGAACGGGGCAGGGTTGGCCATGGCGACGTTGGATTTGATCCAGGCGGCGGGTGGAAAGCCGGCAAACTTCCTGGATGTGGGCGGAGGAGCGTCCGAGTCGATGATCACGGCTGCTTTTCGGCTGTTGCAGGCAGACACCGCCGTCAAGGCGGTCTTTGTGAATATTTTCGGTGGAATCCTGAAGTGTGATCTCCTGGCCCAGGGGATGATCGCGGCTTGCAAAAGCAATCCGCCGCGCGTTCCGATTATCGTGAGGCTCCAAGGCACGAATGTGGAGCAGGGTAGAAAATTACTGAAAGAGTCGGGACTTCCCTTGATTCCCGCCGAGGGATTGATGGAAGGTGCGGAGAAAGCGGTCGCAGCGGCCACGGGAAAGAAGGGTTAGCCAGATGTCGGTTCTCGTGGATGCGAATACGCGGCTCCTGGTGCAGGGAATTACCGGAAAATCGGGATCCTTCCACGCCTCCGCCTGCAAAGAGTACGGCACCCAGGTCGTGGCCGGGGTGACTCCGGCCCGGGGTGGGGAAACATTTGAGAACACCGTTCCGATTTTCGACACAGTCTCGGAGGCGGTGGCGGCAACGCGCGCGAACGCCTCGATGATTTTCGTCCCTCCCGAGTTTGCCGGGGATGCCATCCTCGAGGCGGCGGATGCGGGGATTCAGCTGATCGTCGCCATTACCGAGGGGATCCCTGTGATGGACATGATGAGGGTGCGCCATGCGTTGGAGGAGTACTCCTGCGTTTTGATCGGGCCGAACTGTCCTGGAATTATTACACCCGGGGCATGCAAGATTGGAATTATGCCGGGGTACATTCACCGACCCGGCCACGTGGGAGTGGTATCCAGGAGCGGGACGTTGACCTATGAGGCGGTCTGGCAGATCACCAGCCAGGGTTTGGGCCAAAGCACCTGCATCGGCGTGGGAGGGGATCCGATCCACGGGCTGACCCTGCAGAAAGCGGTGGAGTACCTGCACGCCGATCCGGACACGAAAGCGATTGTGATGATCGGGGAGATTGGAGGTTCTGAAGAGGAGGAAGCGGCTGAGTACATTCAGGCACGGGTCAGAAAACCGGTGGTTTCCTTTATTGCCGGGGCAACGGCACCCCCGGGACGTCGAATGGGTCACGCGGGGGCGATCATTTCCGGCGGACAAGGAACGGCTCAGGCCAAGATCGAGGCCTTGCAAAAGGCGGGAGTTCGTATGGCGAAAAATCTGGGCGAGATCGGAAAAGAAGTTGCCCAGGCTTTGGGGAAATAAGATGAGTGCCACCCCCTCTCCAGCAAAGATTGTGGCCAAGGGATTGGAGGGAGTCGTCGCCACGGGAACCGCGCTTTCCGATGTGCTTGGGCTGGAGGGGAAACTGATTTATCGGGGGTACGATATCGACGAGTTGGCGGGGAAAATCAGTTTTGAGGAGGCAGCCTATCTTTTGTGGGAGGGGGAACTACCGAAGGCAAAAGCGCTGGCGGAACTGAAAACGGCCTTGGCTGCGGAGCGGGATGTGCCGACCGAAGTGGTGGATTACATTCTCCGGGCACCCAAAGACGCGGGGCCGATGGATATCATGCGGACCTGTGTGTCGATGCTCGGGCTATACGATTATGGTGCGATCGGGGCGGAGCATGTGGGGTTGAACCGGCACCGTCAGATTTCCCTCACCGCCAAGATCGGGGTGATTGCCGCGTATTTTCACCGGGCCCGTCGGGGGCAATCCCTGCCCCCGATCCGTAGGGATCTGGGGGAAGCCGCGCACTTTCTTTATCTCCTGAACGGCCAGGAGGCTGGCCCCGAGGCGGTCGCCACGCTGGATATGGCGTTCGTTCTGCATGCGGATCACGGGATGAATGCCTCGACCTTTGCGGCACGGGTGTGTGCCTCGACCTTGACCGACATTTACTCGGCCATTTGCGCGGCCATCGGAACCCTGAAGGGGCCTTTGCACGGGGGAGCCAATGAGGGAGTGATCCATATGCTCCAGCAGATCGGTTCCCTGGAAAAGGTGGATGGATGGGTCAAAGAGCAGATGAATCAGAAGAAGAAGATCATGGGAATCGGCCACCGCGTGTACAAAGTGCTGGATCCCCGCGCTCCTCATTTGAAGCGGATGGCGGAAAAATTGACGGCTGAGTTGGGAGAACCAAAGTGGATCCAGATGAGTGAGCGGATCGCCCAGATCATGCGGACGGAAAAAAAACTGGAGGCCAATGTGGATTTTTACTCGGCCACCGTCTACTACAGCCTGGGTTTGCCGACCGATCTCTTTACGCCGATTTTTGCCGTGGCCCGGATGGCGGGGTGGACGGGACATGTGCTGGAGCAGTGGTCGGATAACCGTCTTTTCCGTCCGGACAGTGAGTACGTCGGACCCGCCCTGGGTCGCAAAGTTGTTCCGTTGAGCCAACGTTGATCTTCCTGAACGCTCGGCTGGGTTGGGGAATTCCCGCAGCGGTGTTGTGTTCTCTCTGGATGGCCGCCCCCTGCCGCAGCTCGGCGGCTCCGCCAGAGGGTTTGATCGAGGTGAACCCGGAGAATGTGCCCGGAGTGATTCTGGATCTGCGTTACGCCTCCGATCGGAATATCACCGGAAAAAAAATCTATCCGGATGGGCGGGCTTGGCTGAGAAAAGAGACCATCCAGAAATTGGCCAAGGCGGCTCGGGATCTGGATGAAAAAGGGTATCGGCTGGTTTTGTGGGATGCGTGGAGGCCTGCCTCCGCTCAGAGGGCCTTATGGGCGGCCAAGCCGGACGGACGCTTTTTGACCCCTCCGGGCAAGATCAGTCGCCATCGGAGAGGCACGAGCGTGGATGTGACGCTGGCCGACAAGAGCGGAAAGATTCTGGACATGCCGAGTGACCATGATGAGTTTAATGCCAAAGCGGACGAGGACTTTTCCGACGTGCCCAAGGAGGTTGCCAAACGGGCCAGAATGTTACGGAACGCCATGTTTGCCGCCGGCTTTTCCGGCGTGCCGGACGAGTGGTGGCACTATGATTTGAGGGATTGGGGTAGTTATGAGCCGATCGACCGAAAGGGAGTGGGCGACTCGGGGGAGTAGGTTGTCACTGGCGGAACCTACCGGTGTTTCAAAACTTCCGGCATGGAGCAGTTTCGACAGGAGTCCGCCTCCCTGCGGCAGAAATCCTTGTAAATCTGCAACAAGCCCTCGCGTGCCAAATGGGAGTGGATATCTGGGAGTGGAAACGGAACTCCCAGCAACCGAAGACAGGCGGAGCGAAGCATTCCTGCACTGCCGCCGATTGGCCACGAGACCATTCGTTGCATCAGATCCTTTTCGGAAACGTCCGCGAGGGGGGCCAAGACCTGAAAGAGAAGAGCCGTGGCACGATCCCATCCCACCAGGCGCGAGGGAGCCGACAAGATTCGTCCGTCCCACGCAGAGTGCTGGTCCCAAAAGGGGTGATGCACCGCCTTCAGCTGGTCCAAAAATGCTTTGGCGTTCCCGCTTTGAACGGTCCCGAGCCATGATCTCCAGATATCCGGTCGGGTCATGAACGAGAGGGCGGCCAATCGTCGAAGCGGTGAGTTATTCGGCCGGGTGGAACCCATCTTCCAGCAGGACGGCGGAAGAGTTCGATCGCGCCATGCTTCGCGATATTCCCACCATTTGTTCCACAGGTTTTGAACCCAACCTTGCGCCCGGGGGGAGCATGGTATCCGGGTGGGATCGGGCAAAAGACCTGCGACCCCGTACAAAATGGCTTCCCGGCGGACCGGGTCGGGAAGATCGAGAAGAGTTTGGATCGGTGCCGCCCGGGCGAGGGAAGCGAAAGGCTCGCGGTTTTCAGAGAATCCAAGCCCCTCGGCCAGGGCAATCCAAACGGCCTGTTGGAATCCATGAGCCGCGACCCTTGCCTGGGCCAAAGATCGGCGCTGGCGTAGCCTGTGCCAACCCGCCTCCTCAAGAATCTCCCGCAGTTTTTCCGGGGGCAGGGAAAGAAGTGTTTGACGACACCTTCCGGGCCTCTCGCCGGCTGACATTTCCCATGAACTGCTTTGGAACAAGGAGATAAGTTCGGTGAGGGGGGCCGCGAGCTGGTCGGCCAGGGCGATCTGGCGGATGGAGGAGGGGGCGGGAGGAGCGGTCGGGTCGAACTGCCAAAAAACATGAAGAACAACCTTTTCATACAGGGGGTTCCCCGAGTGCCGGTGAGCGTGCCAATCGGAGGAGTGCCGGTGAATCTCCACATCTCCCTCCTGAAGAGAGCCACCCGTTGCGGTGAAGGAGGCTCGCAGGAAATCCGGCCCGGCCCGATGATTCCAAAATCCCGGATGGTTCAGGAGGATTGTTTCGCCGTGCAGTGTGGTGAATGGATTCCGCACCAGGGATTCAAACCAGATTCTTTGCAGGACCGATTCGGAAAGGATCGGAAGGGGTTCCTCCCGAAGGATGTTTTCACGAACCCACTGCCGATAGGTGATTCCCATAAGGATGAAACCGGGATCCTTGAAAAAGGGTTCGGTGGAAAATGGAAAAAATCGGGCCGATGCCGGGATTACCCGTGCTTGTCGGGGCAGGGAGACCGATTATTCTAGCGGCATGAAAAGTTCGGTTTGTCTCTTTTTTGTTCTCGGAACGGCTCTGGGGTGGGGTGTGGCGCCGCAGGAGGAGCCGATTGTGAAGGTGGTCGACAAGGTCAGGCCTGCGGTGGTCAACATCTACACGGAGCGGATTGTGGAGCAGCAGGTTGCGGATCCGTTCGACGCCTACATGAACCAGTTTTTTGGCGGTGGGATGGCTCGTGGGAACCGGATTCTACAGACCCCCGTCCGCAATCTGGGATCGGGTGTCATTATCCGGCCGGACGGCTACATTGTGACCAACCAGCATGTGGCCAGCCGTGCGGACAAACTGAAAATCCGGGTGACCTTGGCCAACGGGAAGGATTATGAGGCAAAACTGCTTCGGGATGATGATTTGCAGGATTTGGCCCTGATCCGGGTGGATTCGCCCGAGCCCCTTCCGTACCTGGATGTGGAAAAGATCTCGCCCAATCTTTTGGGCCAGACCGTTCTGGTGTTGGGAAATCCCATCGGATACGAGAGCAGTGTCAGCGCGGGCATTCTCAGCGCCAAGGATCGGACGCTGACGATTGGCGATCTGACGATGGAGGGGCTTCTGCAAACCGATGCTGCGATCAATCCCGGAAACAGTGGCGGGCCTTTGGTGGATCTGGAGGGAAATCTGGTGGGCCTGAGTTCGGCAAAAATGTCGGTGGCCCAGAATCTTCCCGTGGAAAGCATCGGATTTGCGATTCCGGCGGAACGGGTGAAGAGGTTTATCGAGGATGCGATCGCCATCGTGGAGGGAAAAAAGGCGCCGCCTCCCGAGCGTTCCGCAGCGGTGGTTCTGAAGGAAAAGTTCGGTTTGCTCCTGAAGGATCTTGCGCCCCAGGACTCCGTGCAGTTGGGGTATGGCGGGAGGCAGGGGCTTCTCGTGACGGGCGTGGAGAAAGGAAGCCCGGCCGAGGGTGCCGGGGTCCAGAAGGGAATGCTGATTGTCGGCTTGGGGTCGGTGCCTTGTCGCAGCTTGGAGGAGCTGCCCAGAACCGTTCGGCAGTTGAAAGGTGGGGAGGATGTGCGGGTCACGGTTCTGGGAGCGACGCGGCAGGGTAACTTTGTGGCGTTACGGAGCGGGGCGGTGGTGTTGAAAGCCCGGTAGGTCTCCCGGGTGAAAGAACGTTGAGGCGCCTCCTATGCTGGGGAGTGGTGGGGCTGGGTTCCCTGAACCTCCTGGGGGCGAGCGAGCGGATTGCCTGGCAGTTGCCGACGGAGAATGACGGACTGTTTCAGAATCAGAACGGCCGTTTTTTTCAACCCACGATCAGTCGTCGCCTGATTTCGGGAATGTTCGGTTTTGTCCGGACCTCGGAACCGGAGCCCGCGCGGATTTTTGAGCATTTTCACAAGGGGATCGATATCCGGGCCCTGCATCGGGATGCGCGGGGAGAGCCGACGGATGTCGTGCGGGCCTCGGCAGAGGGAGAGGTGGTCCGGGTCAATCCGGATGAGAAAATCTCCGATTATGGGAAACAGGTGATCGTACGGCACCTGTGGGGGGAGCAACCGGTCTACACGATCTACGGGCATTTGGCTTCGATCAGCGTCGACGTAGGGCAGAAAGTCGCGGCGGGAGATCCTCTGGGGATCATGGGATGGACAGGGCCGGGCCTCAGCCGTGACAGGGCGCATCTTCACTTCGAAATCGCCTTTCAAATCAACCCGAAGTTTGACGAGTGGGTAAAAGCAGAGAAGCCGGGCCGACTTTGGGAGCCCAATCGGCACGGGGAGTGGAACGGGTTGAATTTGATGGGAATCGATCCCGTTCCTCTTTTGAAGGCAGCGAACGAGGAAAATTCCCTAACGTGGAAAGAGGCACTTTCCAAGCAGCCGGGTGGGTTCATGGTACGTGTGCCTACGTTTGAGGGGACCCCTACTTGGATGAGGTGGATTGAACGTAAATCGCCGTCTGCTCAGCCTTTGTCTTGGGATATTGAAATGACCCCTTGGGGGTTGCCTTTAAGAATGGAGGCGGGAGGCGAGGTGGTTGCAGAGCCCGTTCTGGTTGCCAACCCTGGTAAACCGAGTGAGGGAAAGTACTACTGCAGGGGGTTGGTTCAGGCGGATGGAAAGGGTGGAATGAAGTTGAGCAAGTTTGGGCGTCAGACGATGGAAATGATGTTGTACACGGTGTCGACCCCCTCCCCGTAGCGATTTAGCTAGCGAGAGGTTTCCGGATGGGATGGGGTGGAGTTCCGGTCATCATCCTTGTTCGCTTCGGTAAACTGTCGATTCGGCGCGAGGTTGTGGTCCTCAATGTAATCCACCAGATAGTTGCGGATTTCACGTGCGGTTCGAAGGGCATCTTCTGGAAATGAGATGGCGGCTCCCGCCGCCGATCCGGCCACGGCTTCGGAAACACCGGCGCCTGGGGTGACCAGGGAACCGGCGAGGCCGGGTTCGGCATTGGATCCACCCGTGGTTTTGAGTGCGAGGAATTTGCGGGGTTTTCCGCCGTCCAGTTCGGTGACTTCGACCTCGGTTTCCATTTTGGTGGCGCCCAGGCCGAATCCGACCAAAACGCGGGCGGCTTTCGTCCCGTGGTTGACCCAGGTGAATTTGCCCTGAATCAACCACCCTTCCGTCGGCAAGGAACCGCCCTTGTACTCCTCGACAGGGGCGATTTCGGGTAGCCGATCCACCAATCGAGTGTGAAGCAGGTCGACAACGGCCTGCTTATACTCCTCAAGCTCCTTCCCTTGTTTGTCGATTTCCACCTTGGCTCCCTCCATCGAAAACTTTTGAACATAGATCTTTTCCGGCATTTTGACCGGCGTGGTGGAAATCTCATGCGCATCCTTGACGCTGACGGAAGCACAGGAGGCGAGGAACAGCGCCCCTAAAAAAAACAGGGACGACGGCAAGAGAATTCGGGTCACTTCAAGATCATCCTCAAAGAGGCTCCGAAGGCCATCAGAATCAGGATCCACTCAAACAGGTTCTGGGAAATTTTTTTCAGGAATGATCGGCCGATCCAAAACCCAAGGAAAACGCTCGGCAGGAGAATCAAATCGAGGAGGAGTGATTTAGGATTCAGGAGGCCGAGTTGCCAGCTGAAAGGCAGCTTGGCGACATTGATGGCGAAATAGAACCAGGCACCCGTGCCGACCATGACCATCTTGGTGTACTGCTGGGATAGGAAGTAAAATGCGGTGATGGGCCCGGCGGCGTTGGCGATCATGGTGGTGATGCCTGCAGCCCAGCCACAGCCGATCCCCAGAAGAGGGTGGCTCGTGACGGCGGTCAGGAGCTGGGGACGGGATCTCTGAAGAACAATGACTCCGATCAGGGCGAGGATGATCCAACCCAACGTGTGACCGAAAAATTCAGCCGGGATTTTCGGCATAATCCACCAGCCTGTGACGATGCCGATGCAGGTCGCTGGGAGAAGAGTGCGCAGCGCCTTCCATGAGGCGTGTTCGTGGAAGGATCGAACTGCCATGACATCGGCAAAAATCAGGAGCGGAAGGATAACACCGGTGGATTCCCTCGCGGGAAGAACCTCGGCCATGAGGAGGATCGCGAGCAGGCCGAACGGTCCAAAACCGGATTTGGAGAGGCCGGTGCAGAGGGCAGCGGCGAGGGCGATCAGCCAGGCATGAGCGGATAGATCGGGCATGAATCGTCAGACTGTGCCCTGCTGGCAAGGGGTCGAGTTTCTTTCAAAATGCGCATTGCAGAAACCGACGGAAGGTGGGAACACAAGGGATGGATCCCGAGCGCAAACGGTGGATTTCCCTGGCGGCCAATTCTGTCGGGACCTTGGTCGAATGGTTCGACTTCATGGTGTTCGCCTATCTGGCCCCGGTCCTGGCTCCGCTTTTTTTCCCGTCCCACGACAAACTCGCCTCGATTCTCGCTACCTATGGACTTTTTTGGCTGGGTTTTGCCATTCGCCCGCTGGGCGGTGCCTGTATTGGAAGCATCGGGGATCTCTTTGGCCGCCGCTGGACCCTTTTAGGAAGCGTGATCCTGATGTCTTTGCCGATGTTGGCGACCGGATTTTTGCCGACCTACGCGCAGATCGGGTTTTGGGCCCCTGCGCTTTTGGCGCTGACCCGTCTGGCCATGGGATTTTCTGTTGGAGGGGAATTCAGTGGAACGGTCGTGGCGTTGTTTGAGACGGCGGCAAAAGGGAAAAGTGCCTTGGCGGTTAATCTGGCCAATGTCAGCTCCTGTTTAGGGGCCCTCTTGGCAGCTGCTGCTGTGACAGGCCTATCGGCTCTGCTGGGAGCCGAGAAGATGTCGGCCGGCGGATGGAGAATTCCCTACTTTCTGGGGGCGGGGTTGGCCTTGGGTGCGATTCTGCTCCGATTTTTTCTTCACGAAACGCCGCAATTTGAAGAGACGAAGAGAAAGGGACTGGTGGCCAAGACGCCGCTTCGGGACGTCTGGCGAACGGACAAGATGGCCATGGCGGCCTGTGCCATCGGGTGCGGATTTTACGGCCACACCTACTATCTTCTCGGCACCTATCTGCCCAACCGGATGGAGACGGATCTGCATCTACCGGGATCGGTCATTTTCTTGGCAGCCGTCGTCGCCAACACCTGCCTCGCGCTCCTCCCCCAGCTGTTCGCTCCGTTGGTTGACCGGGTGAGGTGGCGGCCCTTTCTTTGGGTGACGGGAATTTTGACCATGGTGGCTGTATGGCCGGCGTTGGAGATGGTGGAGAAGGGGGGAGCAGGCTGGGTGGTGGCCGGACTTCTTCTCTTTGCCATTCCCCAAACCGCTTTCACCTCGGCGATTTTGCCGGCGGCGTCCGCTCTGTTTCCGACTCCGCGGCGTTTCACAGGAATGTCGGTGGCCTACAATATCGGGATGCTGGCGTTTGCCGGTCCTGTTCCCGGAGTGGCCGCATGGCTGCATGCGAGGTATGGAACTTTTGGGCCGACGGGGATGGTCCTGGCCATGGGAGTGCTGACTCTTTTGATTCTTGGAAAATATCCGGATAATGAGGATGGGAACTTTGCCAAGTAGCTTTCGGTAAGATGGATCCTAATTCAGGGGCAGAGAATGGTGTTTTTGAGCTCTGTGTTGCCCGCATAAAAGACCGCAATCTTTAACGGAACTTTTCCGGTGTTTTTTCCGTTATGGGGAGTGCCGATCACCTCTGCCAAGGTGTCGCCCGCCTTCAGCCTTTTGGTCCGCCCGTCTTTGAGTTCCACCACGAGATCTCCCTCCAGGATGAGAGCGAAGCAGGGAACGGGATGCATGTGCCAACCGGTTTCGGTTCCTGGAGGAAGCGTGATGATTGCCCCCGTGACCTTCGCCGTTCCCTCAGGATAGCGGATCGGAGCCCCGTCCCAAGTTTGGGTGGCGGATAACGTTTCCTGAACCTGAACCCCGTCCCGTAACTCGGAGGGGAAGCCCGTTGTGTGGGTGAGGAGGAGTAAGGCTAGTATCGGAGTGAGATAGTTCATTCCCCGAAAGTAGGGAAATCGCATGGTGGGTCACCCTGTATTTGTCCCACCCCTAGTGACAGGATGTTTCGATGCAAATAGAGCCCATCAGACACGAACGATTGACAGCAGGGTGGCAGGGGGAAAGCTTTTCCAGATGAGCATGGGTCTTTTTCTTGCCGCCTTGGTCGGTCTTTTGGCCGGAGCGGTTGGAGCCTATGCCTATTTTTCGGGCAAGATCGGCAAGTTCACTGGGGAGATTGAGTCGGCTCGGAGAAAAGCCGAGGAGCAGGAGCAGGCCCGCATACAAGCGGAGTCGGAGAGCCGGGAAGCCCGGGAGGGAAGGGTGCGGGCGGAAGCCGAGCGCCAAGCGGCGGAGCGGAGTCTGGCGGAGGCCAGGAAGGAGAAGGAGGAGTTGGCGGTTCGTCTCCAGTCCGATTTTAGGGCAGTTGCCCAGCAGATGGTGACGGAGGGGACAAAACGGCTGGCCGAGGATAATCAGAGGCAGGTGGGGATTGAGTTGAGGCCGATTTTGGATCGGATGGAGGCTTTTCGGAAACGGGTGGATGAGGTGCACACGGCGGAAACCACCTTGCAGGGGGATTTAAGGAGGGAGCTGCAGCAGATCCAGGCGATGAGCACCAAGTTGGGATCGGAAACCCATGCGCTCACCAGTGCCCTGAAAAATGACTCGGGTGTCCGGGGTCGCTGGGGGGAGATGGTACTGGAAAAGACGCTGGAGATCTCAGGGCTGGAAAAGGGACGAGAATACCGGACGCAGGAGTCGGCCGATCGGAAGAGGATGGATGCGGTGATCTTTCTTCCGGAAAACCGGGCAATCGTCATCGACAGCAAGGTGCCTTTGGTGGATTACGATGCCTACTGCTCGGCAACGGAGCCGGCAGATCAGGAGAAGAGCCTCAAGGCCCACGGGGCGGCGGTGAAGCGGTTTATTGATGATCTTTCCGGGAAGGCCTATCCGGATCTGCTGGAGGGAAGGTCGCTGGATTTTACCGTGATGTTTATTCCGATTGAGCCGGCCTTCGGGGCGGCTCTGCGGGCGAATCCGGATCTTCTGGAATATGCATTTGATCAGCGGATTGTGCTGACGACTCCAAGCTCCCTGATGTCGACCCTGCGAACAATTGCCAATCTGTGGAAGATCGAGCGACAAAATAAGAATGTGCAGGAGATTGCTCGACTGGGAGGTAAACTGCATGACGATCTGGCCAACTTCTGCGGGGATTTGACAGAAGTGGGGAAGGCGCTGGGCAAAGCGCACGAGGCGCATGAGTCGGCAGTAAAAAAACTTTCCGAAAAGAAAGGTAACATTCTCGGCACAGCGGAGAAGTTGCGGGAATTGGGAGCCAAGACGGAAAAAAAGCTGCCGACGATGCTGGGCGACGGGTCGGAGTGAGCTGAGACTAGTTTTTCCTCGGCTTGATGGTGACAAGGGCAAGGATACCGGCACAGGCCTGAATGGCGGCTAGGCCGAGCAGGGCCGCACCCATTCCGTGGTGGCTTTTCATCCAACGAAAAAGCTCCGGTGCAACCAGTCCTGCCAAATTTCCTACCGAATTGATCCAGGCGATACCGGCGGCGGCAGCAGTCCCGGAAAGAATGGCGGTGGGCACGGACCAGAAGCATGAGGTGGTTGACATAACTCCTGTGACCGCGATGGCTAAGGTGAGGAGTCGAGCCCATCCGGGAAGGCCAGGAAAACCGCTGGCAGCAAAGGCGAGCGCAGCGGTGAGGGCGGAGAAGCCGACATGGAGGCGGCG
>Ga0214923_10002320_pt1 | contig 25465 bp, 42 predicted proteins | sample LL1510_MetaG_FD_177993 | JGI IMG/M metagenome (GOLD analysis project Ga0214923, IMG submission 177993) | Freshwater microbial communities from Lake Lanier, Atlanta, Georgia, United States - LL-1510 | ecosystem: Environmental > Aquatic > Freshwater > Lake | place: USA: Georgia | collected...
AAAAAACACCCAGAACTATCTAAACCTACACTGGGATATGGAATGCAAAAGGTTCACACGCCAAAGAATGTATTGACTTCTTAAAACAAGTGAGTTAGGATTATCTTATGGAACTCAGTCTTTGTAAATCATGTAATTTGGCAGCTAACGGATGTAGTGTCTGGCAATCCGACCTTCATGTTACCAAGTGTAACGAATATAAATCCGTGATTCCTCGTCCAGTGAAATATTATTGTCCATCTTGTGATTTTTCTGCCGAATTATCCGAGTTTTCCCGAATACATTCTCCGTGCCCAGTGGTTAAAAAGAATTAGAGAGATGGTTTTAGGTTTTTATACTCCTAATCTTAATGTATATTTCGTTATGATACATTTTAATGGTCAATTTAAAAATTCAAAGTTTGCATGGGAACTGTGTTTTTTTCATAAAATACGTGAATGGTCGGATGGGTTTTCCGCATTTGAATCTAAGATAAACTATGACAGATACATTGCTGATCACACCCCTCGGTTTGAAATATTTTTAGTGATTTGTAACTACACAATCGTTGATTTTTCGATTTACAATGTATATCACACCGAAAACGAAAGTTATTAATGTTATAAATTCCGCAGTTGATGTTAAAGAAATTTCTATCGATATAGACGAATCTACGTGGGAACATTTTTCAACTGTGGATGATGTAAACGAAGATGCTCTCATAATACCTTATCTTTTAAGATATGAATGTAACGAATAGTTTTAACGGAGAACCGTATACAAACAAAGATGATTCAGAACGTTTTATCGAAAGATTTATTTTAGATGTGGGTCATCGAACCACATCTACCGTTTCCGACATACTCCGACAGACTGGGGAAATTGACTTGAATGAAACTGTGTCTGATGGTAATATCCTTGTATCAGAAATGTTATCGTCATTAAGTGATTTTATATTAACAAATGAACACCCTAAAAATATTCAGCGGAACATCTAACCAACCATTAGCATCAGCAATTGCTGAGAATCTTTCGGTTAAATTGGGTGATATATATCATCACAATTTTCCCAGTGGAGAGAGTTATTGTCAATTTAAAGAAAACATCCGTGGGGGAGATGTGTTCTTGATACAGGGGATAACGAATCCAGCAAATGAAAACCTGATGCAGCTACTTGTGATGGCTGATGCTGCTCGGCGGGCCAGTGCTGACAGAATTACGGCGGTAATTCCGTATTTTGGTTATGCAAGACAAGACAGAAAGGATAAGAGTCGAGTTCCAATTAGTGCTAAATTAGTATTGGATTTGATTCAATCAGCAGGAATTAATCGTATATTGACGATGGATTTACACAGTCCACAAATCTGTGGGTTTACAAATCTTCCATTCGACCATTTGACGTTTGAGCCGGTTCTTTCTAAACACCTATCAAACTTATTTCCTGATAGAGAATCGCTCATAATCATGGCTCCAGACGTTGGTGCAGTCAAACGTGCGGAGAAATACGCAGATACATTGGGGTGTGATTTCGGGTTTATAAGCAAAAAACGTGTCGGTGATGAAACCGTCCATTTCCAAAGTCTTGTCGGTGAAGTGAATGGGAAAACTGTCGTTATAATAGACGATATGACTGAAAGTGCTGGAACACTGATCCAAGCTTCTCAGGCGTGCAGAGTGAATGGTGCAAAAGAAATTTTCTGTGCTGTTTCTCATGGTTGTTTTACCGACGTTGGTAGAATCAGATTGATCGAAGCCATGCCTCCTGCTGGGGATAGCTTAATCGACGGATTTATCCACAGCGATTCTGCGAACATATACTGGGATTTGAAATATAAACCATTATCGATAAAAACTTTGAGTGTGAGCAAGTTGTTTTCATCAGCCATCAACAGCATCCACAACAATGAAAGCGTGAGTGAATTATTTGTATGAATACTGAAAAGACGAAATTGAAACTCGGCACACTAACTGATACTGACCTTGATGTCCTGTACGATTTGATTAAAAAAGAATACATAAATCGTGGAAGAGTAGATTCCAATAACAATGTAGTAAAGAACTATACATCCAATACCACCGATTCTCCATCAGAACAATGTGCGTCTTTATCTAAGATGTTTAACCAAGCATGGATTCACGGATAAATTTATGACTGATAAACAATTTGAAACATTGGTAAATTGACGAACACGTTAAGGAGTTGATAAAAGAATTGGATAAGACCACATTTCCATCGAAGGTGTATGAAAAGAAAAATATGCGAGCAGAACTGCCGATTTGACTTGTGTTTTGTGTGGAAAGAAATATAGTAAACACCATCGGATTAAAGACTACCCGACGTTCAGAAAAATATGCGACGGCAGTTTCGTAAAACTGTGATTGACTTCTATAAAAAGACGGTGCATGATTACAAAAAGAAGAAATATCTATGAGAAAAAATTCTTTCCGATGAAGAAATTACACCTCGACTATTCTATATGATCGAATATCCATCCATAATAAATTCTAGTAAAGCTCCCCGAGAACACTGCGTTGCCTTCGATAAACTCGACGGTTCCAACATTCGTGCCAAGTGGACACAGAAGCATGGATTTTCTTTATTTGGAACGAGAACCCAGCTCATAGACGAAAAGACCGCTTTTTGGGGTGAAGCTGTCACCTTGTTCAAGTCACATCAGGCAGAACCCCTTGATAAACTTTTCCGTTCGGATAAGGCTTATAGAAATGAACGTGAAATCATAGTTTTTGGTGAATTTGTCGGGGAGAACTCTTTTGCTGGACATCATCAACCGGAACCCCATAAAATTGTGATATTTGATATATTGGTGGGTCATAAAAACCAATCTTTTGTCAAACCAAGACAGTTTTTGGAATTCGGTTCCGTGGTAGAAATTCCAAAGGTTATATATGACGGAAATTTGAACGAAGAGTTTATTGCATCGGTACGTAGAAATGACTTTGGACTGAAGGAAGGGGTAATCTGTAAAGGTTCCACCACGAGAGGGGCTTATAGAGGGAAAATTTGGATGTGTAAAATTAAGACACAGGAGTATCTTGATAAATTAAAGGGAAGATTTGGTTCGGAGTGGGAAAAATATGGAGAATAGGATATTTATGATAAGAATGAGAAGTTTTCTCTACCTTACCGTGATTATCCACTTCATCGCAGTGGTTGGGAACCTTTCTTCCATTGTTTATTTATTAATCTACAGTCCTTGGTATATATGCTTTCCAGCGATAACCTTCATAGTTGACCTCTCCGTGAATAATTGGAAGTGTCCGTTAACCATGTTGGAGAATTATATTCGTGTAAAATTGGGTATGCCAGTAATTCGTGGATTTATAGGTCACTATTTTTTCACAAAAAGAGAAGCTTGACATTTTTATATTATGCGTTAGACTGGGATAGTGAAATTAAAACGTTACGACATTAAATCGTTATACAGAAATCCGTCTTTAAGGCGGTGGTTGCTTTGTAACGGAACCGTGGTCGCTATGGCCAGAGAGAACATCGAAGTTTCGTTGGATGTTGTTCTCGAAATGTATGACAAATTTCAATCCAAAGGATTGAAGCTCCCCGATGGATATTATTATGAATCTTGAATTTCTTGAAGATAGTGAAGAATTGAACGCATTTGTAAATTCGTGTCGTTTGGTGGACACAGTTGATCAACACAATGTTACCCAAACAATTTGGGAGTCAGTAGAATGAAAAACTACAAACAAACATTACCGAGAAAAGTGTATTTGGATGACCGAACACCTTTATGTCAGCATTTAGATACATCCGGTGAGTCGTGCGATAAACATGCCACCGTCGAAAACTTTATCTCCGAAGGAGAAGAAACCGGCAGAATTCACCTAATTTTCCTCTGCGATAAACACGCAGATCTTAGACACAAAAATATATGAAAAAAGATTTAACTTTATACATCTTAATGAGAAACGACCTTGCTAGCATGAACGCTGGTCGTTGTATGGCGCAGGCATCTCATGCTTCAAACGCGTTCATTCACAAATTCGGTAAGGATAAATTGGTGAAAGAATGGCAGAATCAGACCAATCAAGGATTTGGAACAGCGATAGTTTTATCTGCTAACGAACACCAAATTCGTGCCACCGACATCAAATTGGAGGAATCCGATGTTTTTAACTTCCGAGATTACCTCATCGATCCGGAATACTCTTACATTGTTGAAGGCGAGTTCATAAATTTGATTGATAAAAACAAACACGTATTAGATCCTGTGCTTAAGTCAGATGGAAAATGGATCGCGTGGAGAAAAGAAATGACGTGCTTTTACGCGTTTGGTGATAGAAACGATACTGTGTTCAAGGAACAATTTTCGGGGTTAAATCTCTTTTAGAACTATGTTCCCCCAAAAAATATTTTTGATAAGACATGGTGAGAGCGTCGGTAACGCCGATAAGGGGATATACAAGACCGTCCCTGATTACGCTGTGAGATTGACTGAAAGTGGGATTTATCAAGCAAAACTGACGGGCGTGGAACTCACTAACCGAGTGTCTCTGCCGTGTGCAGTTTATTATAGTCCGTTTCTTAGAACTATCGAGACGACCGATCACATTTTAGGCGAATTGAACAGATTTAATCTAGTTGATAAAGAATTTGTTCGTGAAGATGCACGGCTCCGAGAGCAAGAATGGCATTCAACATTCCCATTATCGGATTATCGGCATCAAGACGAAAAAGATAGAGTTACCTTCGGAGTTTTTCATTATAGATTTAAGAATGGAGAGAGTCCGGCTGACGTTTATGACAGGATTGGTTCTTTTGTGGAGAATTTGTATAGGGATTTTCAAAACCCACATTTTCCTAATAATCTCATTATAGTGACACACGGAATGACTATGAGGGTTTTGTTGATGAAACTTTTCAATAAAACCGTTGATGAATTCGATTCTTGGGTTAATCCAAAGAATTGCACGGTTTGGGAAATAAATATATCCGTTGATGGGAAACTTTCATTTGATTTCACACAAATCCGTAAAAGGGAAATAAAACACAATAATATATTACAATTAATAAATTTATGAAAAATTGGACTCAAATCATTTACGATCTACACGTTCAAAAAGAGGCTCGAAAGTGGGAGAAATTATATTGGGCAGTAGATCTACACGACACAGTAATAACTGGGAAATATAATAAATTCAATCATGGTTCCACGTTGTTCCCAGGAGCGAAGAAAACGCTGGATTATCTATACCATCGCAGAGATCATGTGACTATTTTGTGGACATCTAGTTACGAAGAAGCTGCTAAGGATGCTCTCGCTTTATTTGACCTGAAATTTAATTATTTCAATGAAAATCCAGAATGTCCAAATTCTGATTTATGTGATTTTTCCAAAAAGTTCTACTTTAACTTTCTTCTCGATGACAAATCGGGATTCGACCCTTATTCAGATTGGGAAGAGATATATAATTCCCTCCTAAAATATCCTTGATTTGTCCGACTTTCATCTATTTATAGAAATAGATGATAACTCTTCAAGAAATACTTTTGTGTGACGGCATAACCTATAAGCCAGGAGGTATACTCGTTGGAATCACTAAACGGGATACTCATGCGACAGTCAGTTCAGATAAAGTCGGCGGCCACTCAGAGCTTGTCGAAAAACACCGGACGTTTAACGTTCACGATTGTTGTTGGAGATATAATAAAATAACCAAGGAGTTGTTTTTTTGGGATGCAAACATTTTCTTAGATCTCAAAAACGCAATCAAAAAATACATCTCCGATCTTGGATATGAAATTTCAGGAGTAAAACATATATACAGTTATGCTCACGATTCTTATGAGTTTAAAAAGGCTGGATATCATTCTCACGGAGGAAGTCATTCGTTTTATGACCCGGACGCCGAAGCTATTGCTGAGGCTCCGGTGGACGTATTTCAGACTATAGGAGACTTTGATAAAGGAGCTTCGTTTCAAGACAGACGTGATCGAGAGATCATAAAACACCCGGTAACGCTTACCAAAGTAAAAGATTTCTTCAAAAACACCACAGTTGATTTTGATTTTTACTTTGTGAACCTCACAGGAAGAAGGAGATTTGCCGAGACGGGGGTAGTTCCCCAAGATTTCTTATTTGAACCATATCCTAAAGGAATGGGAATTGATCGTGAACAGTTAAAAAATGGTTCTATAAACAATAACAACATCACCGTGTTCTTCGTCGGAAATACTGCTGGCGAAAAGATTCCCATGACAGCGTGGACGATGGCTCATAGATTTGGCCATTCCATTAGACGTGAATACGGTTTCGTTCAATTGGTTAACTGGCTCGAATCTTCATTTGAAGAAGTTCTTCGTCATTACAATCTGGATAAAGGAAAAACCTCCGGTGGATATGACTATCGAAATTATGATAGAGGCGGACCGGAACGACTCCCGGATATCACACGGCTCGTTAAATCCAGCCTTTTCAATCAGATCGGAACTATGAGAAGTGCTCGTGAGGGGAAGATACAACGATATTTTGAATTCTATTATGAATTGTTTGCTCAATATCTAAAAGATGGTAGGATTTCTTTAAATAGACTTAAACCACACATCCGCAAAAAGTATGGTGCATATGGAAGAGAGGAAATGGCTTATACCAAAAACATCGAAGAGGTAAATGAACTTATCCATGCAATAGAAAGAGATTTTGGTTATTATGCAGAAGATGCTCTCGGTGAATTGGTGGGAAAAATCTTTGTAATGTGACGTGAAAAGTTTTAAGAAAATTATTCTTGAAAATCCCGACTGTATATATCTCAACTACGGTGATACGTCTATAGGGTTTAGAGATGCTCGATATACATTTTTGATATATGATGATTGCTTGGAGAAAAAAGTTCATTGGGTAGCCTACGATTACATCGGTTGTAAAATATTGAGTTCATGCGAATCTCTCCTCACGGAACTATATGTTTCAAAGACTCATCCAAACCACAGAAAGGCTCTGTATCAAGTGGAAGAGATGAAATCGTTTCCCTCACACTCAACGTTGAGATTGATTTTGGATTATTTAGGACACTATAATGAAGCAAAAAACGAAACAATATTGGACGGTAGATTGTATGAGGATAGTGGACATTGGTATTTCCCATTTTGGCAGCTTAGTATTTTTAAACTTTTGAATCAATATAAATCTCTGATAGACGACTTTTTAAAAACTGTCAACGTTTCTAAAGATTCCGTTTCGTTTGAAGACGAAAACGATGGCGGAATTTTCCACAAATACTCCGACGTCTTTTCTGCGACAAACAGTAAAGAAGAAAAATCTACATCCGATGAACAACGGAGGATGAAGCAGATGCAATTGGATTTACACATAAAAAAAGGTCAGTTGGATAAATCAATCGTGCAAGCCTTACAATCGAAGCCAAAAGATGTAGACACGTTATATCAGAGATTAGAAAAACAACTAGGAATGCCCATAGTCAAAATAAAAAGTATATTTGGTGCGGTTCCGCTTGATAAGTTGATAGCTAAAAAAGCAAAAGAGTTAAACGAATCAATGTTTCCAAAAGACTTTGATCGCCACGTTTTGGGTAGTTGTATGGCAGCTGCCGCCTTGGCTACTGATTATTCTGACAAAATGATAAAAAACACATTGTCTGAACTAACATATCGTGATATGATAGAATCTTCTATGAGAACTGAATATTCTCCGACGGTTTTATATCACGCAACCTACATGCCTCTCGTCGAATCTATAATGAAACACGGAATTGTTCCGGGAGGAAAGAAACTTAAAAATTTTGATTGGTCTAAGAATTTTGTCTATTTAGCTGCCGACAAAAATAATGCGATCTCCTTTGTCGAGTGTGCTGAAAATGATAATATCCCCGAAGAGTGGTTGGATGAAATTGTAGTATTTTCGGTGGATGTGTCGAAATTAGATAAATCAAAACTGTCGCCCGATGAACACTGGAATCCATCCGTGGCAGACGATGAAGCGGATGGCTGGCAATCTTATCAATATTCTGGAATAATTCCTCCGGATGCAATAAATTTATTATAATGAATCTTACTGACATATTAAGTGAACTAGAATATCCTCTCGCCGGAAAAGAAGATTTGCAATCCTATGGTGGAATGGTCGGTTGGAAAGGAAAAATCGTTTATATGTCACCGGAAAAGTTCCTAAGACTTGCTGTTCCAATACCAGATAATCAGCTCGATCCCAAAAGTCTCGAACGGATAGAGAGTCGGATGAGAAATCAACTTCCTTTAGATTTTTGTGTGTTGGAGGTGGATATGAAGACAAAAAAGGTCACTGGCCACGAAGGAAGACATCGTTGTAAGGTGGCTAAAAAACTTGGAATTGATAGAGTTCCTGTGTTGATTTACACAGGAAGCAATTTTGATAGAGTTCCGAATTGGGATAAGAACACCCACGATTTAGTGGATAAATCAGATTTTCTTCCACAATTAAAAGAAGACTCTGACGATGGAACGTTTCAGATGTATCACGGCGGTAAACGTTGGTCATTTTTACCTGATTCTATACAATCGGGTACGAAGGGTCGATACGAATGTGGGGTAGGCATCTATTTTACAAATTCATATAACACCGCAAGAACGTATGCAAAAGGTGGGAAGGTTGTTCATCTAGTTTCTATTTCAAAGGATTTCAAAGACATTGATGATGTAAACATATCGTCTGACAAGATGATTGATTTTGTAAAAAACGTTCCTCAAATGTCTTCTAAAAAAGACATTATTAGAGATATAGTCTCGTATATCGAACGGACTGGTAGAAAGGAACTCCCTTTATCAATACTTAATAATCTTGTGGTGAACTATCAGGCTGCACGGGGGTCCTCCGGTGTAAGTATCGCTAAATTCTTTGTTGAAAGTGGTGCAGATGCAACCGTTCAAAGACAAAGCGGCGGAGAAGTTTGGTTAGTAGTCTTTAATCCCAAGATTCTAAAGTCGGTCAAAGTGGTTGATCCTAACGATATAAGAGACGAGGAACAGTTTCAATTACCTATGGATAAAATTACGGAGGATGTTGGAGATGACAAATCCCTTTATCCGGCCATTTTTTAATGCAAAATCCGACGAGGAAAAATTATATGCAATAGATAAAGCTCTCAACGTTGTCCACCAGAAGAGTGACCTGGCTGCCATGTTTGTGGAAGGTGGGACGAAAACGTTGATTGATATTGCGAATCAAGGTGGTTATTCAAGTGACACTTGACTTTCACGTCACATCCGATATATTTATAGACTATGTTATTAATGAAGGATTTATTGCTGGAAGGTATAAAGGAAACCGCTGCGTTAGAATATCTGACACAGTTAGTGAAATCTGGCCCGTTTAAAGGTCGAGTTTTTCTCGCCGGTGGAGCTGTTCGTGACATGGAACTTGGTAAAGACCCTAAAGATTTAGATGTAGTGGTTACAGGTGGAATTGATGCGGGAATGGAATTTGCCAAGTGGGCCACGTTACAGATGGGTAATAACAAAGAGGGAAGTAACCCCGTCGTCTTTCCACAATACGGCACGGCCAAATTTACTCTTCAAGGAATCACACATAACGGCATCGACTTGAGCGACATCGATATTGAAGCTGTGGCCACGAGGAAGGAGAAATACACAGATGGGAACAGAAAACCGGAAGTGTCTTCCGGAGACTTGGCTGACGATGTAAACAGGCGGGATTTCACCGTCAACAGTCTTTTAAAAGATTTAACCACAGGTGAGATTCTTGACTTAACGGGGAAGGGGAAAGACGATATTCGTAAAGGAATCGTTCAGACACCCTTGAATCCTGATATTATTTTCTCGGAGGATCCCCTTAGAATTCTTCGTGCAGCAAGATTTGCTATAAAGTATGACTGGGATTTGCCTCTTTTCATGGTCCGAGCAATGAAAAGAAATTCACCCAAACTTAAAAACATAAGTTTTGAAAGAATTCGTGATGAACTTGACAAGATGTTGCTCACCGGCTCTCCTCACCGAGCTATTAAACTTTTAAAGATTACGGGTGTTTTGGAGTATGTCGTTCCGGAATTTAAGGCGTCATACAAAATGACGCAAAACGCTCACCATAAGCATGACGTTTTTATGCACTCTATGGATGTGTTAAGTAAGACAAAACCAGTCCTTGTTCAGAGATTGATGGGACTTTTTCACGACATTGGTAAAACTGTAACCAGATCGGTCACTCCGACAGGTGTTCATTTCTACGGACATGAGTACGAGGGGGCTAAAATGGTAGCAGAAATAATGAAGAGGTTAAAATATCCAAATGAACTTATAAAACAAGTCGTCCTTGGCGTAAGAAGTCATATGCGGTTGAAGTCGGGGGGTCCGGATTCATTCAAGCTTAGTGACAAAGCTTTAAGAAAATTTAAAGTTGAGATGGGTGCTGAGATTGAGGATATTCTCGATGTAATTCACGCAGACAATATAAGTCATAGCGAAGCGTCAAGTATGCCCGCTCAAATAGAGAATATTAGAGATAGATTGTCAAAACTTTCAATTACCTCCGAAAAACCGAAACTTCCTATAACCGGTGAGGATTTGAAAACGGCAGGAATCAAGCCAGGACCAATATATTCCGAAATTATGAACGCGATTCTTGAGAAATGGTATGAAAATCCGTCTCTCTCTAAAGAAGATGCTCTTTCTATTGCTAAGGAACTTTCCAAGAAAGTTCAGTAACGAATCTCGGTGTCTTCTTTCAAGACATTTGTTAATTTTGTTTTCAAATACATCCAAACTATGCCCACCGAGTAAATGGAACTAAAGAAAACGGTTAATCCACAACACACTGTTAAGATTGTTATTAGTTTTAAAATGTTCATTTTAATTCACCTTGAATACAAAGACGTTTCCCGTATCTGATACGGTAAGACCCGTATCCGTATCTATATAAACTCGAATTTCTTTAAGATTCATTGTTGATTTCTTCCAACTCTTGCGAAGTGAGTTGGCTTTCTAAGAACTTTCGTTTCTCAATCAAACGATTTAATTTCCACTCTAAGAGTTTTACTTTGATATCCAGTATTATCGTATAAAAATATACAACTGAACAAGAAGTCACAACGGCCAATATTATTCCCCAAAATATCGATCCAAACCAATGTATGTTTGAAGTGAACATCACTTTGTTTTTTCAGCTGGGCTGACGATTTCGACTCTCATTTTTTTCTTTTCCACAAATGCTTCGTCGATAAGATATTGGATAAGAAAATCGGCGGTGGATTTAAAATCGTAAAATGGGACGTTCGCGTTATTGAATATCTCAACCTTATCTTCGTGGATGTTGATTCTGTGTCCGAACAATGTAATTTCTTCAACGGTTTTTTCTTGTTTCATAAGATGAAATCAGTATAAGATGTTTCTATGATTAGTCAAGTTGATTCGACCACGAGAATAAATATCTGAGGGAAATATGAATACGTTGACAATATTTTATTTACGTTTAGAATTCTAAAATGAAACTGGCTATAATAGGATCGCGGACTTTTACAGACTTTGAACTTGCTGAAAGGGTTTTCGTCTCATTCTTCCCACAAGGCAGAGTTTCTTTAATAGTGTCAGGTGGAGCAAAAGGTGCTGATTTAATTGGAAGAGAACTTTCAAAAAAACATTCGATTGAACTCCTCGAATTCCTCCCAGATTGGCAGGGTTTAGGAAAAGTAGCGGGGTTTGTCCGTAATAGAAAAATCGTGGAAGCATCGGATATGATTTTGGCGTTCCATGATGGCAAAAGCCGAGGCACGCAGAACTCCCTCGATATAGCGAAAGAGTTAAGGAAACCATCAATTATTTGGTTTTTCCGTTGACATTTTTTAAAAAAAGAACTAAACTGTTAGTGTGAAGTCAAAATTTGAAAAGTGGTTCTCAAGCGAATCAAATTTAATGAAGGTCAAGCCGTTATACGGATTGCGCCCCTATCATAATTGGATTCATGTCGAAAAGTGTTTGTCTCTCTTAGAGACGCGATTAAAAGAGTTTGTGACAGACGAACTATTATTTGCAATTGTCTACCACGACGTAATCTACAACCCAGCTTCTAAAACAAACGAAGAGGACAGTGTGTCTGTTGCTAAATTAGATCTATCTGGAATTGGTGTAAATTTGAACAGAATTGAAAAACTGATTCTCTCTACTAAACACATTCATGGTTTTACGACGGAAGATGATGAAGTTCAGTGTATGATTGACGTGGACTTATCTATATTGGGTTCGAGCGAAACAGAGTATATTGAATACACGAAGAGTATAAGAGAAGAATATTCTTTCGTCGATTATTATGACTATTCTATAGCGAGAACTGAATTTTTGAAAAAACTGCTTTCGAGAGAAAGAATTTTCTACAAACTCACAGAACTCGAAGCCGTAGCCAGAAAGAATTTATATGATGAAATCGTGTATCTATCCAGGTAGTTTCGACCCAATTACTTTGGGTCACTTAGACATAATAAAGAGGGCAGCTTCGATGTTCGAGGTGGTTTATGTAGCTGTAGGGAATAATTCTTCCAAATCGGGCACATTCACGGTTAACGAAAGGATGGGGTTAATCGGTGTCGCTTCACAAAACATTCCAAACGTAAAGGTTGTTTCTTTTAGTGGATTGTTGGCAGATTTTTGTTATGAACTTGGATGCAAGGTAGTTATAAAAGGTGTCCGTAATTTTCAAGATTTCGACTATGAGAGATTGCTCAATGATGTGGGCCAGACTCAACAGAGTGGGATCGAAACCATCACCCTTTTCGCTAAAACAGAATTGTCTCACGTCAGTTCCACAGCATCAAAAGAATTGTTGAAATATAACGGTTTGGTAGATGGATATGTCCCACTCAATGTCAAAGAGGCCATGGAAATTAAAATGTTGGAACAACGTATATTAGGAGTTACTGGAGAGATTGGAATGGGAAAATCATTCTTCACTAAAAAACTGATTCGTCATGCTTATGTTCACTTTGAACACTCACCGGTCATAGAAATAGATTTAGATAAAATTGGTCACGACATTCTTCATGATCGAACTGAACCTGTTTATGTTGAACTGAGAAAGAACATCATCCAAGAGTTTTCTCTAAAGGGGGACGTTATTGACCGATCATCTCTCGGGTCAATAGTTTTTAATGATTCCGTGGCTTTGGGTAAATTGAACTCTATGATGCGGATACCGATGTTGACGAGGATTCGTAAAGAAGTGGGAAATAAAAAGGGATTAATTGTATTAAACGGAGCCTTGTTGGCCGAAGCTGGGTTTTTAACACTGTGCAACAATAACATCATTGTTATAAATTCTCCTCAAGAAAAACAAGTAGAAGTTTTGAAAAAACGGGGATTATCCGACGAACAAGTTGTTCGGCGAATAATGAGTCAAATGACCACATTTAATAAAATAGAGACGATAAAAAAATCAATCTCAGACCGTGGATTTGGTAAACTTGTCTTGGTGGAAAATATGTATGATGAAAAAAATGTTTCATCGATAATAAATTCAATTTGTTTAGAATCCTTTTTTGTTCAATTATCTCCAAAGTTTCCAGACCTTTACGTTAAGGAGGCGGTAACTTCTGAATGAAAGTCCGATGGATAATCGAAAACTTCACCGACTCTAAGGATTACAACGATTTAATCCAATCCGTGAAGGATTCTGGCCGAGACTGTTTTGTTATCGGCCGGAGGAATCACTTTGACTTCGACCCGACTTCATTTAAAAAAAATGATTGCGTTATGTTTCTTGGTTCCATTCAGATGACCAGAAACGTCACCAGCAGGCTCCCTGTTGGGTGCTTCCCGATTTCCTATAATACATGGGATAAATACCTTTGTTCTTCTTACTACCCACCATTCAAGGAACATCTCTTTAACGATAACTTTGAGTTTACCACAATCGGAGAGTTTCGTGCAAATTTCTTTGAGTTTTATAGAAAGTTCGGAAAAGAAGGTATGGTGTTTATTAGACCTGATACGGGAGAGAAGTCGTTCCAAGGGCAACTACTGGACATCCAGGACTTTGATAAATTTTGGGGTAGCACATTGATACAAACGGACGATAAGAACGAGAAAATTATTGTATCCTCTCCAAAAAACATAAACGGTGAGTGGCGGTTCGTATGTTCTAAATATAATGGTGGAGAAATCGTTGCTCAATCTACCTACCAATATCAAGGAAAGAGAACACTTATTCCGTCAGCCCCGATTGGAGCTACGAAAAAATGTATGGATATTCTGAAGGTCGGATACTATCCGGATTCGGTTTTTTGTGTGGACATCTGTGAAGATAACGACGGAAACTTTTGGTTGCTTGAACTTACGTCATTTTCTTCCGCTGGATTGTATGCTACTGATAAACAGAAGGTTGTGAACCGAGTAAGCGAAATTGTTGAAATGGAATATAAGAATAGGGTTGACGTTTCGGTCTAATCTGATAGGATTGTCTTAATGAACAAACTCTACGACATTCTTTATACAATTGATTCCACTGGAAAAACCCGTATCTGGAGACAAGAACAGCAGGGAAACAAATACAGGACGGTTTCTGGAGTAAAGGGATCCGATAATTTGGTCACAAGTGAGTGGACCGTGTGTGAAGGCAAGAACTTGGGTAAAACAAATGCAACTTCGGGAGTTACCCAAGCGGAAGCAGAGATTCTGGCAAAATATAAGAAGCAACTCAAGACGGGATATTCAAAATCCGAAAAGGATGCTTCAAAGGGGACATCTTACGTTGAACCCATGTTGGCGAAGGAGTTGGATGATTATATCGAGAAGATCGACTTTACAAAGGGAGTTCTTGTCCAAAATAAATATAATGGCGCACGTTGTGTGGCCACCATTGAAGGTGGAAAGGTGGTTTTGAAATCTCGAAAAGGGGAGATGTGGGTAAGCGTTCCCCATATTAACAAAGACCTTGAAGGGTTTTTTGAAAAATATCCATCAGCAGTACTGGATGGTGAGTTGTATAATTACGAACTTAGGGAAAAGCTGAACGAGTTGATGAAGTTGGTTCGCAAAACGAAAGATGTTTCCACTGAGGATCTCCGTAAAAGCGAACAGATGGTTAGATTTTATATCTACGATGGTTACGATTCCGAATCGGAAAGTGGTTTTACCCCGGAAGTTGGGTATTCTATCAGAAAAGATTGGATAGATAAGACCCTTCCAAAATACTCTAAGCACTACCGAAAGGTTAATACATCTTTGGTTTATTCCATGAAAGATGTGGATAAAATCTACGAATCTTTTTTGGCAGACGGTGAAGAAGGTGTTATTATCCGTATTGCGGATTCTCCGTATGAACACAAACGTAGTAAGTATCTTTTGAAGTATAAACCACAGGATGATGACGAAGCAATTATAGTTGATTTGATTGAGGGCGAGGGGAATTGGTCTAAAACGGCCAAAACGGCAACCTTAAAATGGAAAGGCAAAACGTTTGATGCAACCTTTCTTAAAAGTTATGAATTGGGAGTCGAACGACTCAAAAATAAAAAAGATTGGATTGGAAAGACGGTCACGTTTCTGTATACAGGGTTGACTGGTCTTGGAACTCCAAACTATGCCCGAATTGATCCCGAAAATTGTTTTAAAAATGACAGATAATCTTATGAGAGACGTGAACACAATAAAATCAGAAATAACCGTTCTTCAAAATCAAATTGAAGAGTTGAAGAAAAGATTGAAGGGGGATTTTAATAAAGATCTTCAAGACCTTTTGGATAAACATAAAGAATCCATCGATTCGATCCGAATTGGGATTAATAATCACGAATTCAATGACGGGGAACCAACTTATTTTAGTCTCTATTATGACGATCTGACCGTGGTTTATTCTGACGAATTCGGCGATGAATGTGAACAGACCTCGTATGACGAGGGGGGCGGAAATCCGAAGATTGAATTGATTCGTCAAGAGTTTGTCAAACTTTTTTCCGAATACGATGTGGAGGGATTTTACGATTCGATGTTTGGAGATGAATACGAAGAATTAACATTCAATGTAAAAAGGTAATTATATGTCATTTTTTTCAAAAAAATACACGGATGAAGAAGATCAGCTTAGAGATTCCATCTCGTTTGAAATATCAGATGAATTCTTGAAATCCGTTTCGACAATCGAAAGAACGAATCTCGGAAAAATTAACGAAAAAACTGTTCTTATGAAATTCGTGGCGATGGACTGTCCTGTGTTTCATTACAAGATTAGCCGTGAACAACACAACGAAATGGTCGAGAGATTTAGACTACTTCACAATCTATGAGTGATCAATTTGGGTCGAGAGGGCAGTGGAATTTCATGTTTATTTGTGCAATTCTCGGATTTATTTGTGGATTATACCACATAATTCGTGGAATCGTTTGGATTGTGAATCACGTTAAAGTCACATGGTAAATATCACCGACAAGGAAAGAATTGATTGGCTTCAATCAGGCCACGGTGTTGTATCCTTATCAAAACCGGGCGGCCGCAGAGTTTTTAGTGCCAATTTTGAAGAACAAGGTTGGGATGAATATGAGGATGTTAGAGAAGCGATAGACGCTGCTATCTTAAAAAAGAAGAATTCGTGTCCGATATGTGGAAATGATAGACAAGTGTGGAGAAATCAGATTACTAAAAAGTTGACTTGTCATAGATACGGATGTAATAATGCAGAGATATGAGCAATCCAGCTTCAGAGGGTAATGTATTTACTAATCTTTTCTTCAGTGAGAAACACGATTTCCTTAACGTCAGCAAGAAGCGTACAGTCAGCGATCTGATGTATAACGAAGTCCCCATTGTTGGGAACGAATACTCCAAGGGAGATTGGCAGAAAATTGCTGTCCACGACGAACATTCCATAAAAGGTTTCTTTGGGGAATATAGATTCCTATCAAATTTCTACGACTCCCCGGTATATTACGAAGGATTGTTGTACAGGTCATCTGAGTGCGCTTATCAAGCAGCAAAACTTCTTCCTCATTATAGACCATCCCTTCAATCAATTTCCGCAGCTTCATCTAAAAAAATATGGAAAAGTTTTGGCGAAGATTCCTTGTATGATAACTGTGCCGAGCAGTGGGATGAACGAAAATACGAGGTCATGTCAGTTATAGTTTTTGATAAGTTTTACAGAAATAAAGTTTTGCGTCAGAAATTATTTGGTACCGGAGATAAATACTTGGAGGAAACTAATTGGTGGCGAGATAATTTCTGGGGAGTTGATGTAAATATGGGTGGACAAAACAGACTTGGGGCGATCTTAATGAAGGTGAGACAATACTGGTTAATATGACGTTAAAAACATTAATCGAATCTTGCGACTGGGAACGAGTATACCTCTACATACATCTGAAGAACGTTGAACACGCAGAACCTAGCGAATTAAATGAGGTCAGTCGGATTTACGGAGAAACAATAAGAGAGTTACTCTCAAATATACCCACCCTTCCATACCATTTCAAAATTCATGTCAAAACCGAGTTAGATTGGTATTATACACATCTTATAGAGAATCCTTCTGAGGTTAAGGTCGGCGGCGACTTTCATTTTTTGCCCGACAACAAGACTCTTGATAAATCAAAATACGAATATATTGATGTGTCATTTTTACCGGTGGATAAAAGTTGTGAAGAATCGTGTGGAAGTCTAAGCCCGTGGTCCGAAATGCTTTCGATGCCGATAATAAATGAATTGAATCTTCCAAACGAATCTTTGCTTGGAGAAATTCTTTGGGAAATTACATTTTATGGATTTTCTGAAAAACGAGTCAAAGACTTTTGGTCCTCAATGGAAGTTTCTGAAAATCATTATGAAAGCTTACAAAATTGAAATACTTGTGATCGATTTCGACGAACTTGGACCGCAATCCATCGTTTCAGAAATTGAAAACGTTAATTATCCAAATGACTGTCTATCTCCACAGGTCAAATCTATTATCGAAAAGGATAATGGAGAATGGTTCCGACGATCATCCTTTAAATAAACTAAATACTTGCGAAGAGGCCTATAAGAATATCTTTGACAGCCAGTAACCTTGTGGTAACATGTACCCATGTCAGAATCTAAGATAATTCAAAACGCTGTAAAGATAACGGAAGGGAATGCCGTGACCTATCTTGTATCTTCCCATCGACATGATTATAAGGTGTATAATTTTGAAAACGGTTCGACCTATGCTGTGGATGGTGGGAAAGAATATATTCGTCGAGGATTCTCGTCACTAACAGACTATCCTTCGGATTCCCGAATAGACGATTACAACTTATCCGAGGAATCCGACTTCGATGTGGTTAAGAATAAACTTCTGTGGGGAACCCGTGGAGTATCGGGAAAAGATCCCCTGAAATATCTCCCTTTTAAGGAATTATCGGTTTCTCATTTGAAATCTATTTTGGAGTATGCAAATTATGCATATCCTTTAACCGACTTACAATTAAAAGTCATAAATTATTGGATTGAAGATAATCATATTCTATGAAGATTTTATCAAAGGTAAAGGAGATTAGATCCAGAACAGGCGAGTTGCACTTCGAGAGATATGCGATTCTCGAACTGTCATTCTTCTCAATTTATATCCACAGAATTCATAAATCGGATAAGGATCCACATCTTCACAGTCATCCGTGGAACTTTGCCACCTTGACTTTGAAGGGGAGTTATCTTGAGAAGTATTTCAACACCGACCTTTTCTGTGAAAGACAAGAATCGGTTAGGGTCAAATCTCCCGGAAGTTTTGCTTCTGCTGATAGGAATTATTTTCATAAAATTGAAGAAATTTTGGATGGGCCGGTTTACACATTATTTGTGACTTGGGGAAAACCGGAAAACTGGCATTACTTGGTGAACAATACGAGGATCGAATCCAACACATATAGACATTTAAAACATTCGGCTGTTCCGAATGAAGTAAATTGTGCGGTAAGTGGAAGCAATTACTCTGTAAAATGAAAACTAATGGAATTCCTTCTATATGGGTGATGATGGTAGGTTCACTTGTTATGTTGATCTAGTTAAAAAACAGTATGCGACGTCTTCCACCTCTAAAAATCGGTTTGATATTGCCGATGGAGACACAACTCAATCAATTTTTAAGAACATACGTGAGAAATCTGCATGAATACAATTAAAATACCCATTGATGCCCAACTTATTTCAAACATTGAACAAACCTTTTTAGAAAGGAATTCAACTACTGTAAAAACCAAACCTTGTAGAATAAAGTTCAATGGAAAATTCATAACAACGGAGAGCAAGAAGACTGTTTGGAGAAACATAGGTTTTGCTAAATCCGCATTATTGAACCATTTCAATTGTCAATCCACGGTTAGTCACTATTTGAAATCTACCTACAATGTGGATTACGCTTATGGTGATGTAAATAAACAGTTGATCCGTGATTTGGAAGCTGCAGGAGTGATTGAATATATTGAAGTTGATGTAGAATCGTTAGCAGTTCAAAAAATGGTTTGACTTTTGACAAAGATATTATAGAATAGTAATATGATTAAATATAACGACAGAGTTTTGGGATCACATTTTTTCACATTTAACCCATCCGACAACGGTGGAGAGGGATTAACGTTGGAAACAATCTTTCTTGATAACGGAGATGGGAAAGAGGGAGTTTATTTAAATCAAACACTCACACTTCAAAGTTATTGCAATTCTGCTTCGTTTGGGCTTGTCGGAGCGTGTCTTACCCCAGAAAAACTTCGTGAATTAGCAAATCAATTAGATGAATTTCGGTCGAAGTTATGAAAGACAAGTATTCTAAAGATCCTTTGGGTGAGAGAATGAAGGGACAATACGAAGTCCGTTCACGCCAGTTGCTTCCCAGACGAACATATACCATCATTAGGTTGGATGGTAAGGCTTTTCACACTTACACCCGTGGGTTAAACAAACCCTTTGATAAGGATTTGATTGATGATATGGATAACGCGGTGGTAAAGATTCTACCAGAAATCCAAGGTGCTCAATTTGCATACGTTCAGAGTGACGAGATTAGTATTCTTTTAACAGATTTTGCTAAGGAGAATACGGACGCGTGGTTTGATGGAAACGTTCAAAAGATAGTAAGTGTGTCATCGTCCTTGTTGACGGCGGAATTCAATAAATTAAGATGGTTGAGGGAGTTTCGGTGGAAAGACGAACAATCTGTGACAAGTTTACTGGAATCTATGGATAATATTGGTTCATTCGATTCCCGTGTATTTACAATCCCAGATAGGATAGAAGTGATGAACTACTTCATCTGGAGGAACAATGATGCTGCCCGTAATTCTATTTCAATGGTGGCACAAAGTCTCTACAGTCACAAAGAACTCCACGGAAAGTCTTCTTCTGATAAACAAGAGTTGATTTTTAAACGGGGAATTAATTGGAACAATTACGACCCTTCGTTAAAAAACGGACGATTGATTGTCAGGGAGACATATTTTGAAGAAAATTCATGTCATAACGAAGAGGGGTCTGTTGTGAGAACACGATGGGAAGTTTCTCCTGCTTGGAAGTTCACTTCCGACAAAGATAAATTATTGAAAATGATACCCAAATATGAATAAAATTTTTTGGTATATCGTCCACTCGTTCCGATATTCTTGTCCAGATTTAGATCTGGAAACACGGATAAACAGTTGGAATCCTAAATTTCCAAATCATTTTACTCCAAAACACATTTGTAAAAAATGTGGACGTGAGTGGATTCGTGGAATAGTATATTCAGATGAACCGTGGCCAGATCCGCCAAATAAATTATGATTCCCGTTGAAGACGAAAAACATCTTCCACCACATCTTGTTAAGCACGCTAGAATGTATTGTGAGACAGTTGGTGGTATTGAAATCCGTAACATCGCCTGTTTGGGTGAGGGGGATTATAGAATAATGTATTGGGTTGCAGATGGAGACAAAAGGAAAATGGAAGCAGTTATATTAAAACTTCCACATCAAGAATAAAGTTATGTTAATAATAGATTTAAACACTGAGAGTATGTACCGTGCCTACATGGATTGCATCACCGATAATCTCTGGTCCAACGTCTGTTGTGGACAGGAATTGCATCCGGAAATTCAAAGGATCACAAAACATATAGAATATTTGTGTCTCGAACAATTCGACGGAATTTCCGAGATGTTTTCTGATGGTTATACGCCGTTGCTTATGCCCTCTGAAATGGAGTGGTTGGAAACGTCGAAAGATGTTGATATTATAGTGAGAATTTTCGATAAAGACGATTTCCTTATCGGAACTCTTACACAAGAACAACTTAATTGGTAATTTTATGTCAAACGGAAAAGGAGACAGTCCAAGAAATTGTTTCAGCAAACAATTTAAAGAAAACTACGACTCTATCAATTGGGGTCGGGCCAAGACAATAGATGAATATTGCGGTTCTCCCAAAGGAACATTCAAGAAATTTATAAAAGAACAGGAGGAGGAGAATCAGTTCAAAAAGAGAGGAAGTGATTTATGAACTGTGTTTTCTGTAACCGTGACGTTGTTACCAAGGATCACCACATCGTACCGAGGTGTAAGGGTGGAAAAGAAACCGTCCCTGCGTGCGAATCGTGTGAAAATTTTATTCATAAAACGTGGACTCACAACGAATTGAGAGACACTTATAACAACGTAGAAACCATAATCACCAACGAAAAGTATTTGAAGTTTGTAAAATGGCTTTTAAAACAAAAAGAAGGTGCAGTGTTTATGTCTTCTATGTCGAACACCAGGACTAGAAAAGGAAAATATTCTTAATCTAATTTAAAATCTCTATAAGAGACAAATCAATCTATGAACGAACTATATAAAAATATCACCGGCGATGTATCATCCTTTATCATATTTATGGCACTGTTTGTGTTAATAGGATTTTCGACCGCCATATTGATTGCATCGGTGGGTAAGACAATCATTGATTATTATTTTGCGAGGCAACTTCAATATTTGAAAACCTTGGCTGGATTAACAGTTCAACAAGTCGTTGAACAGGAAACTCCTAACGATAAGAATTAACCACAGTTTCCCAGTTCGTAACCGATGCTTAATGATATGGTGTTGGGTTTGTAACTGAATGGATTGTTGTCCTGATAGACCGTTATCATATATAACTCTTTGACCAAAAACGTCATATTCACATTGAATAGATTTGCTATAGAACAGTTTCCTACATTCGCAAAGTCTTCCGAAACTACTTGTATTCGGCCAGAACACATTTTTAATTGATCAAAATTTAGGTTCAATCTTTCACCGACTTTGGATGGAATTTTCGGTTCCTCGGGGAAAAAGATTAAATCCATAGAAGGCGTTCTATCGTTTCCTTCAAGTATGATGGTGAGATCTATAATTTTTCCGCTTTTATATTGTCCACTTGTGGTTATTATGGATTGTGGTGAATCCATTAGACAATTCTCGTCAGAAAATAAACCTCCTGATGAAAACGTTATAACCTTTTCTTTTATGTCCATTTAACCTCGGGACTCACCTAGTTCATAACCCACTGTTGCCCACACGGATCCCGACGGAAACACTGCGTTGCTGGTGTTTTGGTATATAGACGTTAAATACACGGAGTCTGAATTGAATGGGACGTTAATGTTGTTTACGGTTGCATGAGTGTGTGGACCTATGACAGCGTAATTTGTTCCGAGGGAACTCGTACCGATGAGTGATATCGACGAAATTATATTCTTTAAATCTGAAAAAGATGCAGTGTAGGTGCTTCCGACGACTCCTGGTGTCGGTAGATCCGACGAAATAATCAAATCGATGTTTCCACTAAATGCTGATCCAGAGAACATTACCGAAAGACTGTGTATTTTTCCCGATTGGACTCGGCTGTCGGACGGAAGAAGACTTATGGTTCCCCCAAATACTTTGTTGCTGCCAGTGTAGCTTCCCGAGACTCCTAAATCGAAATTGATAATTCTATAATCGGTTTCCATATTCAATAAATATGACCACATTCCTATAATAGTTAAATATTTATAGGAACAATATGATATCTTATAGAAGCACAAAACGACTTTCCACAGTCGATAAATCATTTATAATACATCGTTGAGTGACGAAGACCGCAATACAATTGAAACATACTTATCGACTTTATAAAAGTTCGGTGATGATGTTTCCACCAGAAAGTATGAAATTTGGACGGCCGTTGTGGTCAGTGAACGTCTTGGTTACGTCTATACCCAAATGTGAATAAATTGTAGCTAATACATCTTGAGGATTTTTTGGATTGTCCGACGGTTCTGCGCCCTTTGAATCGGATGAACCCACCACTCGTCCACCGACAATGTTTCCTCCAGCCAAAGCAGCACTAAATACATTAGGCCAGTGGTCCCTGCCTCCATTTGAATTGACCCTCGGCGTTCTCCCAAATTCTCCCCAAGCAACGACCAATGTATCTTTCAACATTCCTCTCTGTTCCAAATCTTCTATCAATGCAGTATATGCTTTGTCCCATCTGGGAAGAAATCCATCTTTCATTGTGTCGTGACCTTTGACGTGGGTATCCCACCAACGACAATCTACAGTCACGAGCCTTACTCCGTTTTCTATAAGTCTTCTAGCAAGAAGAATTCTTTGACTCCAAGCAGGCACCCCACATCTATCCGGTGTCGGTGCCACATATTCCGACATCATTCCGTATCTTTCTCTAATATAAGAGGGTTCTTCATCAAGGTTAAAAGCATTGGCTGCATCACGATTTGTCAATAAATCAAATGATTGTTGTCCAAATTTGTCTAAAGATTCTAATTGACCGGAATTGTCGATGTCTCTACGAATGTTGTCTATTCCACGGATGAGATTTCGTCGTGAATCGAGTCTGTCATATGAAACACCCTCGGTAAGAGAAAAGTTTGGTATACTGAATGGACCAAATATTGCTGGGTCGGAGATGGTTTCAAACGGAGAAAATTTGTGACCCAAATATGAAGATTGTGTCCCGGGAACATTCTTGGGAATCACGACGTATGGGGGAACTTTTGTATTTAAATGACCAAATTCCTTTGCTACCACAGAACCGCAGCTTGGAAAATGATTTTGTTCGGTTGTAGCACCTTTCGGAAGTTCGTATCCCGTGAAACAAATTTGATCTGCTGCTGAGTGTCCCGCCTCTTTATGATGTAGACTTCTTATTATAGAAAACTTATCCATCATTTTTGCACTCATTGGAAGGTGTTCACATAATTGAATGCCAGCAACGTTAGTTGCTATTGCTTTAAAATCTCCCCGATACTCAGACGGTGCATCGGGCTTGGGATCCCAAGTCTCATGCTGGCTTGGGCCGCCACGCATCCAGAGGATGATGACTGATTTCCTATTTGAAACGGTTTTCCCCTGAGCTTTGGCTTCATTTTCAATTTTTAATAAATCGGTCAAACCAAACCCCATAGAGGTCAATATTCCTGATTTAACGAACCCACGTCTGTTAATATTCATAATGTTATTGTTTCTTTGGGTAGGGTTGAATATCTTTCGTTAAATTAGATAGAATCTTTTTCCCTTCCGTTGAATTGGGTCCGGATAACACGTATATGTAAAAATGTTTTCCCGTCATCATCTTCAGTTCTAGTGGGCTGGATGGGTCTTCCTTTGCCGAAACAATTGCTTCTCTCCAATCCTTAAATCCATATTGGTCTAATTCTCTCGTTCTATAAACAAACTTCTTTTTTAGTTTATCATACGGCCGTAATCGGTCTTCGCTTTTACCTAGATATATCGCATTAGTTGCTTGATAAATCGATCCTGTGTGTCCTTGACCACTATCTGCTCTGGTTATAACAACCTTTACCGATGGATTGTCTGATTTAAGAGATGTGTTTCCTAGACTTATGACGTAGGACGCCAAGTTTCTCAACTCGGGATTGGTTTTTGTTTCGGGGGAAAGGTACAATCGAAGGAGTTCCATGACCTCCCCCTGTTTTAATATAGAATCTCCCTTCTCATCCACGGAAATTTCTTTGTATTCGTTTGGTTTTGATGTTTGACCGTAAATAATAGCACCAACCATTTCTGGTCCGTTTGGGGTTCTCAACATAACACCATATGGTGGCGCTGCGGCGGAAGGATATTTTCCCAAATAGTGTCTAGTGATCAGTTCCTCGACCTCGGATTTTGATTTCTTTTCCAGGTAAATCAGATCTTTTATAGATTCCAACAACAAATCTGTCAATCGTATCATGTAGATAAATATCTATCCGACTGATATAAGTTGACATAGTTCTGGGGTCGTATAATATATTTATATTACATGAGACGTGGGTTTACATTTCTGGAGATACTCTTAACAGTAACGTTATTAGTTATATTAACGTCTTGTATAGCATTTAACTTCGTAACAGTAAAAGATAAAGCCCTCTTGGATGATGGTGTGATTAATATCCAAACCCTTATTCGATTTTCAAAATCACACTCCGAGATTGTGGGGAAACCAGTGAAAATTCTTTTTCCAGAGGCAGAACTTGGTGATGAAGGAGAATCCCTACGTCAAAAATATCCAATGA
>Ga0214923_10002322_pt1 | contig 25458 bp, 23 predicted proteins | sample LL1510_MetaG_FD_177993 | JGI IMG/M metagenome (GOLD analysis project Ga0214923, IMG submission 177993) | Freshwater microbial communities from Lake Lanier, Atlanta, Georgia, United States - LL-1510 | ecosystem: Environmental > Aquatic > Freshwater > Lake | place: USA: Georgia | collected...
GTTCGACGCTAAAACCGATTTCGGAGTAATTTCACCCGTAATCGTTTTGATTAGAACGAGCTTGGTATTTTCACTCGCCTCTTCGCCGTAAGCAAAGTTGATCCCCGAAAATAGAGTTAAGAGAGCGATTAAAAGCCAAGCATGGCGGCGCATGCTCCAAGATTAACCGTTATTCATGGCTTTCAAATTGGTCGTCGTCGTGATTACCAAATTGGTGATCACCATCGGCGATCTCCATCCAGTACGGCTTCTTTGGAGGTGTCATTGGTCATACCCTTTCGTCTATGGGCACATTAGGCGGCCATCCTCAGAGAACCATGAGAACACGGCGCATTAATGCTGAGTAATCTTGCCCCGTGCCGAGTAATCCACGCGTAAATATTTTGATAAAGGTCCGCGGATTTGTCGACCTAATGAAATTGCGAGTTGTTGAGCTCCTGTTGGTTTCAACTCTACCTGCAATGGTTTTGGCGCAAGGTGGTCTTCCATCACTTTCACTTACTCTCGCAACTTTGTTGGGTGGAACTCTGGCTGCAGGAAGTGCCAACGCATTTAACATGGTGATCGAATCTGAATCAGATAAGTTGATGAAGCGAACTGCAAAACGTCCGCTTGGTACGGGAGTACTAAGTGAATCTGAGGCAATCATTTTTGCAATTGTTATCGGAGTAATTTCACTTCTGATTTTCCAAATTTTTACAACAACCTTTGCAACTATTTTGACAGCGATTGCAATTATTTTCTATGTATGGGTTTATACAATATTGCTCAAGAAACGAACCCCGCAAAATATTGTGTGGGGCGGAGCAGCTGGATGTATGCCTGCTCTAATCGGATGGGCCGCGGTAACAAATTCGCTCTCAGTGACCGCTTGGTCTTTCTTTTTAGTTATCTTCTTCTGGACGCCCCCACACTTTTGGGCGCTGGCCATTAAATATAAGGATGATTACGCAGCGGCACATATTCCGATGTTGCCAGTTGTTGTAAGTAAGACTCACTTGCTTCGCCAGATGTGGATCTACACAATTGCGATGATCGCTTCATCAATTTTGTTGATAATTAATGCCCATCTTCAAAGTTGGGCAATGGCAATCACTATCGTGCTTGGCTTAATTTTCGCAGCGCAACTAAGCGGCCTAGATGAAAAATCAGAAAATTACGAGAAGGTTGCGGGAAAGATTTTTCAGTGGTCGATAACATACTTGAGTTTGTTATCTGTACTGCTTGTTGTAGCTCAGCTCTTAAAGGCTTGAGTTAAATCCTTAATCAGATCATCAACGTGCTCCAAGCCAACCGATAGGCGAAGCACCGATGGAGTAATACCCATTTCCGCTTGCACCTCAGGTGAAAGTCGGCGATGAGTTGTTGATGATGGATGGGTAATAAGTGACTTGCTATCGCCCAAGTTATTGGAGATATCGATGATTCGCAGCGAATCCATAAAGGCAAAGGCATCCTTCTGAGTTCCAGCAAACTCGATTCCGATAGTGCTTCCGCCGCCTGACATCTGCTTCTTAACGGTTGCATATTCTGGATGCGATTTAAGTCCTGGATATTTAACGGTCTTTATCTCTTTACGAGTTTCTAAGAATTCAGCGATCGCTTGCGAATTTTCACACATGCGACGAACGCGCATCTCCATAGTCTCAAGCGACTTCAAAAGTACCCAGGCATTGAACGGGCTAAGTGAAGGACCAGTGTGGCGGTTAAAAGGAATTAAATTTTCATGAATGTAAGAGAAAGATCCGAGGACTGCACCTGCAAGTACGCGACCTTGTCCATCTATATGTTTTGTTGCGGAGTACATAACAACATCTGCACCGAGTTCAAGCGGCTTCTGCAGAACAGGTGATGCCATAACGTTATCGACGATCACAGTTGCACCGATCTGGTGTGCCAAATCACTAACCATTTGGATATCAACGATCTCCATCAGCGGATTACTCGGAGATTCGATGAAGACAACTTTGGTTGGCTTGCTAAGCGCCCCCGCCCAAGTAGCTGCATCATTTCCTTTAACTAATTCAACGGTTACGCCCCACTTAGGCAAAATTTCAGTTAAGACAACGTGGCATGAACTAAACATCGCCGCAGAAGCGACGATGTGATCGCCGGCGCTAACTAGACATGCGACGGAAGCAAACATCGCCGACATTCCAGAACCAGTTGCCACGCAGTATTCAGCGCCTTCGATGGCCGCCAAGCGTTTTTCAAACATCTGCACGGTTGGGTTATGGAATCGGCTATATAAGAAGTGGTCAGTTTCATCAGCAAATGAATCGAATGCTTCTTGCGCAGATGAATAAGTGAATCCGCTATTTAAATAGAGCGCTTCGGAAGTTTCTCCGAACCCAGAACGAGCAAGACCAGCACGCACTGCATCTGTCTGTGGATTTACATCCCAATCAGGCGCTGGACGTTGATTGCGTGGTTGATAGCCCCAGGTCTCTTTGCTCACACAGATAATTCTAAGGTGCAATTGCTATATTCAATACATGCCCGAATTAGCTATCTCAGTAAGTGATCTAAGTAAGAAATACGAGTCTGGCTTTGCCGTTTCACACACCAATTTTGTTGTTCCGCTCGGGACTATCTGTGGTTTTGTTGGCCCAAATGGCGCGGGTAAGACCACCACGATTCGTATGTTGCTTGGACTGATTACCCCAACAGGCGGCACCGGAGAGATTTTGGGCCATCCAATTACATCTCCAGATAAATATCTTTCACAAGTTGGCGCCATGATTGAAGGCCCTGCGTTTTATCCAGCTTTATCAGGTGCCGAAAACCTTCGGGTATTAGCAACACTTGGACGCTTCCCTCTCGAACGAGTTGATCAACTGCTTGCACAAGTTGGATTAGCCGAACGCGGAAAATCAAAGTACAAAACTTATTCGCTAGGAATGAAGCAACGTCTTGGGATTGCCGCCGCGCTCTTACCTAACCCTAAGTTATTGATTTTGGATGAGCCAACTAACGGGCTCGATCCTGAAGGAATTCAAGAAATACGTCAGTTACTTCGCTCTCTCGCAGATAACGGAACAACCGTTTTTGTTTCTTCACATCTTCTTTCTGAGCTCGAGCTAATCAGCGAATATCTAGTAATGCTTCGCAAAGGTGAAGTTGTCTTCGCGGGGCCAATGCAAGATTTATTTGATGCACAACAACCGTTTATTTTAGTTAAGACGTCAGACTCAGCCGATCTAGAAAGGATCATCTCGATAGCAACCAGCGCGGGCCACAAGGCACATATCCGTGATGGCATTGCTCATATTGAAGGTCCTGCAGAATGGGCCGGTGAATTAAATAAATTAGCCTTCGACGCTGGAATTTTATTAACTCAACTGTCTCCGCAGCTTCCTAATTTGGAGGAGACTTTCTTCGAAATGACTGGGAGTCAAAAATGATTAGAAGCATTTCCAGAATCTTCCTAGCTGAATGGCGAAAATTACGTAGACCAACTTTGCTTCTCGGAACTTTAGGCGCAGTCTCTTTCTTCAGCGTTCTGGTTTCTTCACTTCTATTTCTATTAATAGATTCACCAGGAGGAAATGGGGACCGCGGCGTCAAAATCACCCGTGAAATGCTAGCGCTACCAAGCGGTGCAACTCAATCATTTTCAAGTATTGGCAATTTGCTTGGAATAATCGCGCTCTGCGTGTTTGCTGCGCAAACCGCACAGGAATATTCACTCGGCACTCTTCGCAATCTCTTAGTACGCCAACCTGGTCGTATCCGACTCTTAGTAGGAAAACTAGCTTCGATGAAAGTCTTTGCAATTTTCATGACTCTAGTAAGCGCCGTGATATCTATTAGTGTCTCTTATGTCTTGGCTGGTGAAAAAAGCGTCTCAACCACTCTCTGGTTTACTAGCGATGGCCGCATGGGTATCTTGCGAACCCTGCTCAACGTATTTATCTCAATCCTCGGTTTTGGCATTATCGGTATGACGTTAGGAATTCTTCTACGCTCACCGATTAGTTCAATCTCTATCGGGGTTCTTTGGCTCTTAATTGTCGAAAATATTGTTGGCGCGGTTAAATCAAGCACGCTTGATTGGCTACCTGGAAGCCAATTAGCAACAGTGGCCGCGGGAGGCACAGAAACCATTTCCTACTCGCATGCGTTATCGCTATCGGCCATCTATGTTTTCGTTGCTCTAACTGTCGCAACTGTTTTATTCACAAAACGAGATGTAGCCAACTAGCGACACTCACCACCTTTTTACGGAGTTACAGAGACCGCTCGCTTATTCTGAGACTTCAATCTTGGGGGTTTTGTGTCTCATCGCAGAAAAGCGTTAACGTTCGCCGTAATTCTCGGCTTAGCGTTACCGATTACTCCTGCAATCGCAGCTACTCCAAAGCCAACTTTGGCGCAGATTGAAGCGGCCAAGAAAGCTGAAGCGGCCAAGAAAGCTGCCGCTGATGCAGCAGCCAAGAAGTTAGCGGCGGCGAATCAAACCCTTCGTAGCCTCACCGCAAAAGCAAATGCGGCACAGGCTTTATATGTAAAAGCGAAGCAAGAGTTAGCGATTGCAACTGCTGCTGCAATCGCTGCTGCAGAATATGCGCGAGAAACTCAGTTAGCGGTTCAGGAAGCTCACCAAGTAATTGGAAAACTTGCGGCAAATGCCTACATCCTGGGTGGTTCAATGACCGATATCGAACCTTTGCTCAGTGCAAATGGACCACAAGATTTAATTGATCAAATTACCGTGCTCGATAAATTAGGTACGCAGAACACCATGGCGCTTGAGCGCTATAAGGCAGCCGAAGTAGTTGCACGTGCTGCAAAACTAAAGGCTGATGAAGCGAAAAAAGTTCAAGAAGTGGCAACTGCGAAAGTTGCGGCAGCTAAGAAAGTTGCTGATGATGCTCGTGCATTACAGCAAAAAGAAGTTGATAAGTTGCAAGCGATCCAAGATAAGTTAGCACGCGAACTTGCTAGCGCTAAAAAGGTTCGGATAACACTCGAACAACAAAGAGCGCTAGCTTTACTTGAAGAAAGCTTGGCTAACACTGCTGCAAACACCGCAGGGCAGAAGAAAGTCTGGCCAGATATTGGCTTTAGAGGCCGATCCACAATTCGCACAACTGAAGCACAGCGCGCTGCTGCAGTCGCTTATGCGAAGAAACAAGTTCTCGCGCGCAAGCCTTACATTTGGGGAACTCAGGGACCAAGCGCTTTCGACTGCTCCGGTCTTGTCTATGCAGCTTATAAATCTGCAGGCCTTGATTGGCCGAACTGGGATCGCCTTAACTCAGCACTTTATGCTGGTTATACAAAGCATGTAACTCTCAATGAACTTGTGCCGGGAGATCTCTTGTTCTATTCATATAAGGGAACAATCTCTTCAATTCACCACATCACAATTTATGCAGGAAACGGCATGATGTGGGAAGCCAACTCGAAGAGCAAAGGCCTGCTTTACTCAAATATTTACAGCATTAACGGGCTTATGCCATTTGGCGGTCGGGTCTAGAGTTAGCGCATGACCAGCGCTCTCGTTGACCTACGTAACGCTGTTCGACCGTTTCTAGAAAATCTAACTGCTGGTGATTGCGCACTAGTTGCAGTTTCGGGTGGTGCTGATTCACTCGCTCTTGCCTACACTTTAATCAAAGAGGCGCCAGATCTTGCAATCGCTTTGATTGGTGTGACAATCGATCATCAATTACAAAGTGGTTCCGGTGATCAGGCCAAGAAAGTACAAGCAACTTTGAAAGAGATGGGCTATCAAGAAGTATTAATTGAAAAAGTAAGTGTTGAAGAAAAATCTGGACTAGAAGCAGATGCGAGAACTGCGCGATATGCCGCACTAGATTCGGTTGCACACGCTTTTGGAGCAACACAAATTTTCTTAGGACATACTCGTGACGATCAAGCCGAAACTGTTCTTCTTGGCTTAGCACGCGGATCAGGTACTCGTTCACTTTCAGGTATGGCCGTAGTAAATGGAAAATATGCTCGCCCATTTTTAAATATAACTCGCGAACAGACAGTTGCCGCATGTGCTGAAGCGAAGTTAAATCCCTGGAACGATCCGCATAATGAAAATGAAAAATTCACACGCGTAAAAGTTCGTAACAAAATTCTGCCAATCATGGAATCTGAAATCGGCCCTGGGATTGCAGCAGCGCTTTCGAGAAGTGCGGCAATCTTGCGCGATGATGCGGATGCGCTAGATGAGATGGCGCAGGCAGTTATCTCGCGGGTTGATCTCAAAGATTTAGATTGCGCGGCGCTGGCAGAACTCCCGCGTGCGATCAGATCCCGAATTCTGAGAGCTGCAATCTACGCCGCGGGGGCTCCCAGCGGCTCTGTGAACGCTGATCACCTCGCCGCCGTTGAGGCGCTGGTCACCTCTTGGCGTGGCCAGGGCGAGGCGAGCCTGCCGGGTGGTGTGAAGGTTGCCCGGATTTCGGGCAGACTTTCGCTCTTGGCCCGCCCAAATTAACCACTCGATAACCACTCGATAACCACTCGACAACCAGATTGAAGGAGTCCGTAATTGGATCTAGAAGCCGTCGGCACAGATATTGAACGCGTCATCGTTACTGAAGAAGAAATTCGAGCGAAAGTTGCTGAGCTCGCTGCTCGAGTTGATGCCGATTATAAAGACCGCGATTTACTTCTCGTGGGTGTACTTAAGGGTGCAATCATGGCGATGGCAGATTTAACACGCGCCATGCAACGTTACGTTGATATGGATTGGATGGCGGTCTCTTCTTACGGATCTGGAACTAAATCAAGTGGAGTTGTAAGAATTCTTAAAGATCTAGATCGCGACATTACCGGTCGCAATATTTTGATCGTCGAAGATATCGTCGATTCGGGTTTAACGCTTTCTTGGTTGCGCGCCAACTTAATGTCACGTGGAGCAGCGAGTGTAGAAATTCTTGCCATCTTGCGTAAACCAGAAGCGGCAAAAGTCGAAGTTGACTGCAAATACGTTGGGTTTGAGATTCCGCCAGATTTCGTCGTCGGGTACGGCTTAGATTTTAATGAAAAATATCGCAACCTCTCCTTCGTTGGTGTGCTCGCAAAGCACATGTACTCGTAAGGACGGCGCTGGCGCTAATGGATAAGAAAAAATTAGAAGTAAAGAATCCGCTGAAGAAGAAAACTGCAGCTGGTAAAAACGATAAAAGATCGGCAAAGAAAGCGCCGACTACTCGTGCTGCAAAAATTTTCCGCGGTCCGCTTTTCTGGATTGTTGTTGCGATCTTAGCAGTTTCAATTTTTGGTGAGATAACAGGCGCAGGTAATCGATATACCGAAATCGGTACTTCACAAGCGATCGATGCTATCTCGCAATCAAAAGTCGAATCTGCGGTGTTAGTAGATAAGTCGCAGAAGATTCGCTTAATCCTTAAGGCCGGAAATCTAATTAAGGGCGCCAGTAAAGTGGAGGCTTCATATATCGCCCGCCAAGAGCCAACTTTAATCGATGTTCTCTCCGCTAATCCACCTGCGAAGGGCTGGAATGTTGATGTGCCATCGCAGTCGCTCTTGGTCTCATTTTTATTCTCAATTGCACCAATTCTGCTAATTGGATTCCTCTTCTTCTTCCTTATGAGCAATGCGCAAGGTGGAAACCGAGTATTTTCATTTGGAAAATCGCGCGCCAAATTGCAAGATAACGATGTTCCACAAAATACCTTTGCCGATGTTGCAGGCGCAGACGAAGCAATTGCTGAACTTGAAGAGATTAAAGACTTTCTCGCCAACCCACCTAAGTACGCGCTACTTGGAGCCAAAATTCCGAAGGGCGTACTTCTCTATGGCCCTCCAGGAACTGGTAAAACACTTCTCGCTCGTGCGGTTGCTGGAGAAGCAAAAGTTCCTTTCTATTCAATTTCCGGTTCTGACTTCGTAGAAATGTTTGTCGGAGTGGGAGCAGCTCGCGTACGTGATCTATTTGCGCAAGCCAAGACACATGCTCCTTCAATTGTCTTCGTAGATGAGATAGATGCAGTAGGTCGCCAACGTGGTGCAGGTATGGGTGGCGGTCACGATGAACGTGAACAAACTCTTAACCAACTTCTTGTTGAGATGGATGGATTTGAAACTGACGGACAAGTTATCTTGATCGCAGCAACCAACCGACCTGACGTATTAGATCCTGCGCTACTTCGTCCAGGTCGTTTCGATCGTCAGATCGCCGTTGATCGTCCAGATCTCAAGGGTCGCGAAGAAATTCTTAAGGTGCATGCCAAGTCCAAACCGCTATCTGAGGAAGTTGATCTCATTACCTACGCACGTCGCACACCGGGCTTTACCGGTGCAGATCTAGCAAACGTGCTCAACGAAGCCGCTTTGCTTGCCGCCCGTGAAGAGAAGAAAGTAATTACAAACAGTCAGATTGACGAGGCCATTGATCGCGTAATGGCCGGTCCACAACGTAAGTCACGGATCATGTCCGATGAAGAACGCCGCGTTACCGCCTATCACGAAGCGGGCCACGCGCTTGTGGCACATGCGCTTCCACACACAGATCCCGTTCATAAAGTTACGATCATGCCGCGTGGTCGCGCACTTGGTTACACAATGGTTCTGCCAGATGACGATAAATACTCAACAACGCGCAATCAGTTACTAGATCAACTTGCATATTCACTTGGTGGTCGCGCAGCTGAAGAACTCATCTTCCACGATCCGTCAACTGGCGCTTCTAACGATATTGAAAAGGCAACAGCGCTGGCTCGCGCGATGGTTACTCAATATGGAATGACTGAAGCGATCGGCGCCATCAAACTCGGCACAGACGCATCTGAACCTTTCATGGGTCGCGACTACGGGCACCAACGTGATTACTCGGAAAGTGTTGCTGCAAGTGTCGATGCTGAAATTCGTAAGTTAATCGAAAATGCACATCAAGAGGCCTTTGATATCTTGGTAGAAAATCGTGCGACGCTTGATGCCATGGTGATTCGGCTTCTTGAAGTTGAAACTTTAAATAAAGAAGAAATTACTGAAATTTTCAAAAAAGTTAAATCATGGCCACGTCGCCCAGCTTGGACCGGATCTGCAACGCGAATACCTTCGCAACAACCCCCAGTTGATGTTCCAGAGCGAATCACAACTGAGCCAGTTGCTGAGAAGAAGCCCGCTCGCGTTCGCAAAACGGCAAAGAAAGATGATGCTTAATAGTGAACGATGTATCGCCAGTTTCAATGGGTCCCGAAGATGGGCGCGCACAGCACCCATACGATGAGGCTCGTGCGAGAGCTGCAGTTCGAGAACTCCTGATTGCACTTGGTGAAGATCCAGATCGCGAAGGCTTAAAAGAGACTCCCGCACGTGTAGCCCGCTCCTTTAAAGAGAACTTTGAAGGACTTTGGAAATCACCAGAAGAAGTATTAACAACCACTTTTGATATCGGTCATGAAGAGTTGGTGATCATTCGCGATATCGAAGTTTTTTCACATTGCGAACATCATTTAACGCCCTTTCATGGAGTCGCTCACGTTGGTTATATTCCAAGCGGAAAGATCACTGGGCTTTCCAAAGTCGCTCGTTTAGTTGATCTCTTTGCGCGCCGCCCACAAGTGCAAGAGCGCTTAACAACGCAAATCGCCGATGCCATGGTTAACATTCTTAATCCCATGGGTGTAATCGTGATCGTTGATTGCGAACATCTATGTATGTCGATGCGTGGCGTTCGCAAGTCGCGTGCCCGGACAACCACGAGTGCGGTGCGTGGTGTATTACGCGATCCAGCAACGCGCGCTGAAGCGATTAGCTTAATTACCAACCGCTAAGTCCATATTTGAATGATGAAGATCATGGGCATTTTAAATGTCACTCCAGATTCATTTGCTGACGGTGGCAGACATGACACATATGAAAAGGCGGTAGCGCGCGGAATAGAAATGATCGCTGAAGGCGTAGACATCATAGATATCGGTGGCGAATCAACTCGCCCTGGAGCAGATCGAGTATCTGCCAAAGAGGAACAAGCGCGAGTTTTGCCGGTAATTGAAAAACTGTCGCAAACTGGAATCCCAATTAGCATCGACACGATGCGCGCTGAGACTGCGGTACTGGCTTTCGAGGCAGGGGCAAGCATCGTTAACGATGTCAGTGGTGGAATTGCTGATGATCTAATGCATGAAAGTGTTGCCGAAATGGGTTGCCCATATATCTTGATGCACTGGCGAGGCCACTCTAAAGATATGAATTCGCGCGCCATCTACAAAGATGTTGTTAAAGAAGTGATATCTGAAATGCATTCACAGATTGATCTGGCCCTAAAGGCTGGAATAGCCCGAAATAACTTAATAATTGATCCAGGTTTGGGGTTTGCCAAAGAGGCAGAACACAACTGGAAAATTCTCGATCGCATCGGTGAGATAACTGATCTTAATTATCCAGTACTAATTGGTGGATCTCGCAAACGTTTTCTTGGGGGCAGCTCTCCAGATGAGCGTGAGGAGGCAACGATTGCGCTCACCAAATCTTTACTTGATAAAAATATCTGGGGAGTTAGAGTTCATAGCGTGAAACCCCATAAGGATTTAGTTGTCAACCATGGCTGACCTAATTCGTATCACTGGAATTAAAGGCTTTGGTTACCACGGAGTCTACGAAGCTGAACGCGCCAACGGCCAGGATTTCTATGTTGATGTAGAACTTGAGGTCGATCTAACTCGCGCCAGCGTAAGCGATGATGTTGAAGATACTATCAACTACGCTGAAGTTACTGATTTAGTTGTGGAAGAGATAACAACCAAACCCGTTTCATTAATAGAAAAGTTGGCGGGACGCATTGCAGAACGTATTAAGGAAACTTATGCGCAGGCCGCGCTGGTGACCGTAACTGTTCATAAGCCTCTGGCGCCAGTTTCAGTTGAAGTAAAAGATATTTCGGTAACCATCTCAAGATGAAAGCGGTTATTGCGCTCGGCGCCAATATTGGTGATCCCAAAGCGCAGATGGATTTAGCAGTAGCGATGTTGCGCGAAGCAACTGAAGTAATTTCGGTCTCTAAATATTTTTCAACAAAGCCAGTAAGCGATATCGAACAGCCTGATTATTTAAATGCGGTGTGTATCGCCGAAAGCGAACTACCTGCTTTGGATTTATTGGGCGTGCTGCATGGAATCGAAAAAACCTTAGGGCGAGAGCGACTTGAAAGATGGGGTCCGCGAACAATTGATTTAGATCTAATTCAATATGGTTCACTCTTAAGTTCTGCTGATGAATTAACGCTGCCACATCCGCGCGCACATGAACGACGCTTCGTTCTTGAGCCCTGGTTTTCAATTGATCCAGAGGCGATTCTGCTTACCCACGGCAAGATTTCCGAGCTTTTGGTGCAATTGCCGTAAAGCCTTAAACTTATCTTTATCACCGCCCGGTACCTGAAAGGACTGGAGCCTAGATCATGAAGATAGTCACTAGTTCTGCCGAACTCGCTGACGGCTGCGCATTTGTTCCGACGATGGGCGCACTTCACCAAGGCCACGCATCGCTCTTTCAATTAGCGCGTCTAGAATCTGAATATGTAGTGGCAAGTATCTTTGTAAATCCACTGCAATTTGAAGATCAAGAAGAACTTAAAAAATACCCCCGCACTCCAGAAAAAGATATTGAATTAGCGGAAAGATCGGGAGTTACACATCTCTGGTTACCTACCTACGAAGAGATTTATCCAGCTGGTTTTCCAAAGCGATCTGCTGGCAATTTAGGTGAAATCTATGAAGGCGCATCACGTTCGGGCCACTTCGATGGCGTTGTAACGGTAGTTGCTAGATTATTTGAATTAGTCCGACCAAAGATTGCGATCTTTGGCGAGAAAGATTTCCAACAGCTTTTGCTAATTAGAAATTTAGTTGCGGATTTGAATTCTGACATTGAAATTATCGCTGCACCAACTATCCGCGAAGCCGATGGGCTAGCGATGTCATCTCGTAATGTGCTGCTTGATCAAAATTCACGTGAAAAAGCTTTGGTTCTCTATCGCGCATTAAGCGCAGCCGCTGCGGCCCAAGATTTAAAGACGGCACAGGGCGCTCTACGAGAGGTAGCAAAGTCTCAAAGTGAATTTACCTTGGATTATGCCGAGATAGTTGATGAGATAGATTTCTCAAAGGCTAATGATGCGACTCAGAACAAGCGTGCAATTATCGCCGGTTGGCTAAATGGGGTCCGTTTGATCGACAATATGGCGATGAAGTTAGGAGTTAGGCGATGAAGTTATTAGCGCCCGCTCCTGGGTGGACTGCCCAAGCAGATGTAATCGTTGTAGGTTCTGGAATCGCAGGTTTGACAACCGCGCTGCAAGCACGTACATATGGACTTTCGGTTTTAATCGTTACTAAATCCAAGGTCGATGAAGGCTCTACCAAGTGGGCACAGGGTGGAATCGCTGCGGCACTTGGCCCAGGAGATACACCTGACCAACATTTAAAAGACACCTTGGTTGCTGGCGCTGATTTATGTGATGAAGAAGCGGTTCGAGTACTTGTTACCGAAGGACCTGAAGCAGTTCGTAAGTTGATCGAACGCGGTGCGATCTTCGACACTGAAGCTAGCGGTGAAATTTCACTTACTCGTGAAGGTGGACATTTACGTAACCGCATCTTGCATGCAGGTGGCGATGCAACAGGTGCGGAAGTTTCACGCGCATTGCTAGCTGCAGTTCATGACGATCCTGAAATTGAAGTTATTGAAGATGCACTGGTATTAGATGCTATTAAAGATGCCAAGGGTTCAGTTTGCGGAGTTACCTTGCACGTTATTGGCGCAGGTAGCCGTGATGGTGTTGGACGCGCACTCGGTAAAGCGGTTGTACTAGCAACCGGTGGTCTCGGCCAAGTTTTTGCACAGACCACCAACCCATCAGTTTCAACTGGTGATGGCGTTGCGCTAGCGCTACGCGCAGGTGCAAAAGTTGCAGACGTAGAGTTCATTCAATTCCATCCCACAGTTTTGTGGCTCGGCGATAACACCCAAGGACAACAACCGCTGATTAGCGAAGCGGTGCGTGGTGAAGGCGCTTACTTGTTAAATGATGCAGGTAAACGATTTATGGTTGCCGAACACGAGTTGGCCGAACTCGCACCACGCGATGTAGTTGCAATCGCATCAATGCGCACCATGAATAAAACTGGCGCGCATCACGTCTGGTTAGATGTTCGACACTTAACGGGATTTGAAGCTCGTTTCCCTACGATTTACACATCTTGTATCGCTCACGGAATTAATCCAAGTAAAGATTTAATCCCAGTTGCTCCTGCATCGCATTACGCATCAGGGGGAGTACGAGTTGATCTAAATGGGCGAACAAGCGTGCCGGGCCTATATGCCTGCGGTGAAACCGCTTGTTCTGGAGTACACGGTGCAAATCGCTTAGCTTCAAATTCGTTGCTAGAAGGCTTGGTCTTTAGCGCACGAATTGCCGCTGATATTTCCAGCAACTTACCTGAGCAAGATGAACCGATAGAAAATAACTCAGAAAGCGTTTTATTGGACCCACAAACTCGTCGTGAACTTCAATTAAGTATGAGTCGAGGTGCAGGAGTTCTGCGTTCTTCTGATTCGCTCTTGCAAACTAGCGCCGACTTAACCCGTATCCAAGATCGCGCCAGTGATAAACCATGCGTTGAAGCTTGGGAGACAACCAATCTCTTTCAATTGGCGCAGGCAATTCTGAAAGCAGCGCTAATTCGCCAAGAGACTCGTGGTTCGCACTGGCGTGAAGATTTTCCAAATACCGAAAGCAATTGGCGCAAGCGCATCGTGCAACAACTAGATCAGCGCGGCAACTGGACCACTACATATCAGGAGGTCGGAAAATAATGGCTATTTCCAAAAGTGATTTAGATTTAATCAAAGCTGCGCTGGCTGAAGATTTAGCGAGTGGCGAAGATATAACTTCGGTTGCAACTATTGGCGCAGATGCAATGGCAAAAGCTGATTTCATTGCGCGCAAAAGCGGCGTTATCGCTGGCATCGAAATTGCCGAAGCGGTATTACGAGAAGTGGGATTAAGCGAAATTACTAGAGTTAAAGCAGATGGTGATCAGGTTAAAGCAGGAGATATCTTGCTGAGCGTCTCTGGAAACACTCGCGCAATTTTATTGGCCGAACGCACCGCACTAAATTTCTTTTGCCACCTAAGTGGTGTCGCTACTTTAACTAGCGCTTGGGTTAAAGAATTGACCGGAACTCAATGTCAAGTACGCGATACTCGCAAAACCACTCCGGGCATGCGGGTTCTAGAGAAGTACGCAGTTCGCATGGGTGGCGGCACCAATCATCGAATGACTTTGAGCGATGCTGCGTTAATTAAAGATAACCACATCGCTGCAGCTGGCGGAGTAGTCGCTGCCTTTGCCAAAGTTCGCCAACTGTATCCAAATTCAGAGATTGAAATTGAAGTTGATACCCTCGAACAATTACGCGATGTTCTGCCGCAAAGACCTGATTTAGTTTTGCTCGACAATATGAGCCCTGCGCAATGCCGCGAAGCGGTGGCAATTGTGAACGGTGCCTGCAAACTCGAAGCCTCTGGTGGCATCGCAATTGAGAACGCCCGTCAATATGCCGAAAGCGGAGTTGATTACATCGCCATTGGAGCCCTTACCCATTCAGCGCCAGTTTTTGATATAGGTCTAGATCTGAGAGCGGAGTAGTTATGTTGTTAACAGTTGATGTCGGAAATACCAATACCGTATTAGGAATCTTTGATGGTGAAGAACTCGTGCGCTCTTGGCGTGTGAAGACCGACCCACGAACAACTGCAGATGAACTCTGGTTGCAATTTCACGCACTCGTCGCAGATTACGAAGTCACAGGTCTTTCAATCTGTTCAACAGTTCCAGCGATCTTGCGCGAGCTACGCACCATGATCACCTCTTACTTTTCCAAGATTCCAACCACAATTGTGGAACCTGGTACAAAGACTGGCGTTCCATTGCTAGTTGATAATCCCAAGGAAATTGGCGCCGATCGCATCGTTAATACTTTGGCTGCTCATGTACTTTATGGTGGACCAGCAATCGTGGTTGATTTCGGAACATCTACCAACCTTGATGTGGTTTCACCAAAGGGAGAATTTCTCGGTGGTGCACTTGCGCCAGGTATTGAAATTTCTGTAGATGCACTTGCCGCGCGCGCTGCACAATTGCGTAAAGTTGAACTAATTCGCCCGAAGAGCGTTATCGGTAAGAACACCGTTGAAGCTTTGCAATCTGGAACAATCTTTGGATTTGCCGGTCAAGTAGATGGTTTGGTCGATCGCATCACCGCAGAATTGGTGGAGAGTTATGACCAAGCGCCAACTGTTATCGCAACAGGTGGCCTTGCCCCGTTAATTATTGGCGTTGCTGAAACTATTGATGAGCATGAGCCTGATCTCACGCTAATCGGCCTGCGCCTGATCCACGAGCGAAATATCTAATAGGTAGACTCTTGCCATTATGAGCAACGAACCACAAGCGCCCATTGAAGATGATCTGCCAGAACAACTGCGCATCCGCCGGGAAAAACGCGCTGGTTTAATCGAACGTGGCGTTGAGCCTTATCCAGTATCTGTTGCTCGCACCGCTTCTCTCGCTGAAATCCGCGCGAAATACGCGACGCTAGAAACCGATTCAACAACTGGCGACATCCAGAGCCTTACTGGTCGCGTAATTTTCAAACGCGATACCGGAAAACTTTGCTTTGCAACTCTGCGTGAAGGCGACGGAACAGAACTGCAAGCGATGCTCTCACTCGACAAAGTTGGAGAAGAAACTTTAGATTCTTGGAAGAGCGATATTGACCTCGGCGATATCGTCAGCGTTACGGGCGAAATCATTACCTCAAAACGTGGCGAACTTTCTATCTTGGCAAACTCATATGCGATTGCAGCTAAGTCGCTTCGCCCACTGCCAAATGATCACAAGCCAATGTCCGAAGAAACGCGCGTTCGTATGCGTTATGTGGATCTAATCGTTCGCGAAGAAGCGCGCACAAACGCGCGCTTACGTCCTGCGGTAATAAAGTCACTGCGCGAAACTTTTAGCGCACAGAACTTTATCGAAGTTGAAACACCGATGTTGCAGGTAATGCACGGTGGAGCAGCCGCCCGGCCCTTTAAATCTTTCTCAAATGCGTACGATATGGATCTCTTCTTGCGTATTGCACCAGAACTATTTTTAAAGCGTTGCGTAGTTGGCGGAATTGAACGGGTTTTTGAAATCAACCGAAACTTCCGAAATGAAGGCGCGGACTCTTCTCACTCTCCAGAGTTTGCGATGATCGAGTGCTACCAGGCTTACGGTGATTGGCGTTCGATCGCAGATTTAACTCGCGTACTTGTGCAAAATGCAGCAATGGCGATCGCTGGTTCTCATGTCGTAACCCATCATGACGGCCGCCAAGCAGATCTCGGCGGACAGTGGAAAGAGATTTCGTTGTACGACGCAATTTCTCAGGGAGTTGGCGAGACCATAACTGCGTTAACGCCAATAGAAGATCTGAAGAAAATTGCGACAAAGCTTGGTATGAAGATCGACCCTAAGTGGATTACCGGCAAATTAGCCGAAGAAATTTTCGAGCATGTGGCAAATGATCAGTTAATTGAGCCTACATTTGTGATGGGATTCCCAGTCGATACATCACCGCTAGTACGCGCGCACCGTGAAATTCCGGGAGTCGCTGAAAAGTGGGATCTCTACGTAGATGGTTTCGAACTTGCAACTGGTTATTCAGAGTTAATTGATCCAGTAGTGCAACGCGAACGATTAATTGAACAAGCAACACTTGGCGCCAAAGGTGACCTAGAAGCGATGCAGGTTGATGAAGATTTCTTGCGCGCCATGGAATTTGCGATGCCACCAACCGGTGGAATGGGAATGGGCGTAGATCGCTTACTTATGGCTCTGACTGGACTCGGAATTCGCGAAACAATTCTCTTCCCACTTGTTAAACCAGAGATCGATTAATAAAAGATTTCCTCATGGTAAATATTCGTACGGCCCGCACTAGCGATGTAAAGGCAATTCGCCAACTGGTTGATTCATATGCAGCTCCGGGACAAATGCTTTCCAAGGAAACAGTGACACTTTACGAAAGCGTTCAGGAATTTATTGTTGCTGAAGTCGATGAAAAAGTTATTGGTTGCGGAGCACTTCACGTTTTATGGGATGACCTTGCAGAAGTTCGTACCGTTGCAGTTGACAAAGACTTTCACAAGAAAGGAATTGGCCACCAGATACTTGAAAAAATTATTGCGCGTGCACGTGAAGTTGGTGTTCAGCGTATCTTCTGTCTAACTTTCCAAACCGAGTTCTTTGGCCGTCATGGATTTGTTGAAATTGAAGGAACGCCAGTTGCTCCAGATGTTTATCAAGAGCTGCTTCGTTCATACGATGCCGGTGTGGCTGAGTTCTTGGATCTGGAATCAGCTAAGCCAAATACCCTTGGCAATACCCGCATGCTCCTGACTCTCTAATCCTTCAAACAGGCCTACAACTGGCCCTTTTGGGGAATATCACCACTAAATCTGGGGTTCTACGGCGTACATGCTTTTCACCTCGCGCCTTCCCGACGCCGGGTTATAGGCTTGTAGTAGTTTTCGATAGCCATCAATAGAAGGAGCCCAGCCCATGTTTGAGCGCTTTACCGATCGAGCCCGACGCGTCGTCGTCTTGGCTCAAGAAGAAGCACGCATGCTCAATCACAACTACATCGGCACTGAGCACATCCTTCTTGGTCTGATCCACGAAGGTGAAGGCGTTGCCGCAAAAGGCCTGGAAGCGCTCGGCATCTCACTTGAAGGCGTACGCGCACAAGTTGAAGAGATCATCGGACAAGGACAGCAAGCTCCAAGTGGTCATATTCCATTTACGCCACGTGCCAAGAAAGTTCTTGAACTTTCACTTCGCGAAGCGCTACAACTTGGCCATAACTACATCGGTACAGAACATATTTTGCTCGGACTTATTCGCGAAGGCGAAGGCGTTGCCGCACAGGTACTCGTAAAACTCGGTGCAGATTTAAATCGCGTTCGCCAGCAAGTGATCCAACTTCTCTCGGGTTACCAAGGAAAAGAAGCGGCAACAGCTGGTGGACCTGCAGAAGGAACACCTTCTACTTCACTTGTTCTTGATCAATTTGGTCGCAACCTGACACAAGCTGCGCGCGAAGGAAAGCTCGACCCAGTTATCGGTCGCGAAACTGAGATTGAACGCGTTATGCAAGTTCTTTCTCGTCGTACCAAAAATAACCCAGTATTAATCGGTGAACCAGGCGTTGGTAAGACCGCAGTTGTCGAAGGACTTGCGCAAGCAATTTACAAGAACGATGTCCCTGAAACTCTTAGAGATAAGCAGCTCTACTCGCTAGATCTTGGTGCACTTGTCGCCGGTAGCCGTTACCGCGGTGATTTTGAAGAACGCCTAAAGAAAGTTTTGAAAGAGATCAAAACTCGTGGCGACATTATTTTGTTTATTGATGAAATCCACACACTCGTTGGTGCAGGCGCTGCTGAAGGTGCAATTGATGCGGCAAGCATCCTAAAGCCAATGCTGGCACGCGGTGAACTCCAGACAATTGGCGCGACAACTCTCGATGAATACCGCAAGCATGTTGAAAAAGATGCTGCGCTAGAACGTCGCTTCCAACCAATTCAAGTTAAAGAACCTTCAGTTGCTCACACCATTGAAATTCTTAAGGGTCTTCGCGATCGCTACGAAACCCACCACCGCGTATCGATCACTGATGGCGCACTTGCTGCCGCTGCAAATATGGCAGATCGCTACATCTCAGATCGCTTCCTGCCAGATAAAGCTATCGATCTAATCGATGAAGCTGGTTCACGTCTACGCATTAAGCGCATGACTGCACCTGCCGAACTCCGCGAATTCGATGAGAAGATCGCTGAAGCACGTAAGGCGAAGGAATCTGCAATTGATGGCCAAGACTTTGAAGGCGCTGCTGCACTTCGCGATAAAGAGAAATCGCTAATCGCTGAAAAGACAGAAGCTGAAAAGAATTGGAAGGCAACTGACCTTGATAAGGTCACCGAAGTTGATGAAGAGTTAATTGCACAGGTTCTCTCTGCTTCAACTGGTATTCCAGTATTTAAGTTAACTGAAGAAGAGACTGCGCGTCTGCTTCGCATGGAAGATGAACTTCACCGTCGCGTTATCGGCCAAGATCAAGCGATCAAGGCGTTGTCACAAGCAATACGCCGTACTCGTGCAGGGCTCAAAGATCCTAAGCGTCCTGGCGGTTCATTTATCTTCGCTGGTCCTTCCGGTGTTGGAAAGACCGAGCTATCTCGCACACTTGCTGCATTCTTATTCGGTGACGAAACAGCGCTGATCCAATTGGATATGTCTGAATACTCAGAGCGCCATACAGCGTCACGACTATTTGGTGCACCTCCAGGATATGTCGGCTACGACGAAGGTGGACAGCTAACTGAAAAGGTACGCCGCCGCCCATTCTCTGTAGTGCTCTTTGATGAAATCGAAAAAGCCCACCCAGATATCTTCAACTCACTTCTACAAGTTCTCGAAGATGGTCGCTTAACTGATTCACAAGGACGCACCGTTGACTTTAAGAACACAGTAATCATCATGACCACCAACCTTGGAACTCGCGATATTTCAAAGAGCCTTGGACTCGGCTTTGCCAATATCGAAGATGATCTAACGAATTACGATCGCATGAAGGGCAAGGTTCAAGATGAACTCAAGAACCATTTCCGCCCTGAGTTCCTAAACCGTATCGATGATGTCATCATCTTCCACCAGTTGACCAAGGATCAGATCATTCAGATTGTTGATCTCATGGTTGCTAGCCTAGATGATCGCTTGAAGGCGAAAGATATGGGTATCGAACTAACTCAAGCTGCTAAGGACTTGCTGGCAGCGCGTGGTTACGATCCACTACTTGGTGCGCGTCCATTGCGTCGCGTCATTCAGCGAGAGATTGAAGATTCACTCTCAGAGCGAATTCTCTTTGGCGAGTTAATGGCTGGAGAAATCATCGTTGTAGATGTTGAGGGCGTGGATGCTGAAGCCAAATTCACTTTCGTTGGTGCACCAAAAGCCACCATGCCAGATTCTCCAGAAGATTTAGCTGAAGCAACTAAGTAATTTAGTTAGCTTACGGAATCTTCTTACCGGGATTTAATATCCCATTTGGATCAAAGGTACGTTTAATCTCGCGTTGCAGTGATGCAACTTTTGTTGAGATCTCATTTGCCACAAATCCTGATTTGATTGATCCGATTCCGTGCTCGCCACTTGCTGTTCCACCAAGTGATTGCGCTATCTCAACTATTCGGGCAAAGGCTTGCTTTGCGCGTTTGGCCGCCGCGACATCTCCATGGCCGTGAACGATTGTTGGGTGCATATTTCCATCACCGGCATGTCCGAAGATTCCGATAACTAGATTTGTTTCGCGACTTAGCTCTTCTACCTTCTCAACAAATTCGGCAATCTTGGTAATCGGTAGCGCAACATCATCGAGCAGCGTTGCTCCCATACGTTCCAAAGCGGGATAAGCAAGCTTTCTTACGCGAATTAAATCTGCGGCATCTGTTGGATCATCCGAGTAAGCGCCATCAATTAGTTCAAATTCTTTACAAGTTTCGAGTGCTTGCTCGCAGAGCGAATGGTTTTCATCTAACTGCATTAACAGAACGCTTCCGGCGACTTCAAAGCCCAATGGATGCCAAGCTTCGACTGCCTTTAGCGTTGTTTGATCAACGATCTCTAACATCGAAGGACGGAATTTAAGTAACGCGGCTGCCGCAGCAGCGGCCTTGGTCACGCTTGGAAAAGTAGCGATAAGAGTTGCTGGGGGAGCAGGGCGAACTTCTAAATTAAGAGTTAACTCGGTAATAATTCCGAGTGTTCCTTCAGAGCCAATAAAGAGATGCACTAGGTCGTAAGTTGTTACAGATTTCTTTGTTGCTTTACCGAGTTCGATAATTTCACCAGTCGCTAAGACAACTTGCAGAGCGCGCACGTGTGCTGAAGTAACTCCATATTTAACACAGCACATGCCACCCGCATTTGTTGCTGCGTTGCCGCCCAAGGTAGACCACTCGCGACTTGCTGGATCTGGCAGATATGCCATGCCAACTTCTTTAGCGGCATTATCTAAGTCAATATTGATCACACCTGCTTGAACTCGTGCAACTTGGTTTGCTGGATCAATCTCAATGATCTGATTCATCTTCTCAAGTGAAATCACCAAACTCTGCGCATCAGAATTGGCTCCGCCAGATAGCCCGCTACCAGCTCCGCGCGTAACAACTGGGACATTATTTTCGTTGGCAAAAATTAACGCCTTTGAAATTTCTTGTGCGCTTTTGGCCAACAGAACTGCAAATGGAGGCGCGCTTTCAGCAAATGGCGCTTGATCGCGTGAATATGAAGCGGTGATATCTGGATCGGAGATAAGTGTGGCATCTGGACCAAGCGCTGCTGATAGCGCTGCAAGATGGCTCATGCGCGCAACTTTATCGCGCTTTTAATAAAGTATTAATCGCTGGTTATTTTGACGCGTGCTAGCGCTTGATCAAGTCGAGATACTTCAACGATTTCCATGCCATCGATCTTGACTTCACTTCCTGCTGGTACCAGTGCGCGCTTAAATCCAAGGCGATAGGCCTCAACTAAGCGGCGAGATACCCCGCTAACTTTACGAATTTCTCCAGCGAGGCCTACTTCACCAATAGCAACTAAATCAGCAGGTAGCGCTAAACCTTTCGCGGCAGATGCAACGGCAAGTGCCAGAGCTAAATCTGCAGCGGGTTCAGACATCTTCATACCACCAACTGTTGCGGCATAAACATCGCGGCCACCAACGCGCACTGCAGCGCGAAGTTCGAGAACCGCCAAAGTCATAGATGTGCGTGCAGAATCAAGCCCACTTGTGACGCGTCGGGCGTTGCCGAAATCGTTTTCGCGACCCTGACTTACTAGCGCTTGAATTTCAGCAAGTAACGGGCGGCGTCCTTCGAGAGTAACGGTGACGCAAGTACCTGGAACTGGCTCGGCGTGACGAGATGTAAATAAACCGGTTGGGTCGAGCACGCTTTCAATTCCGGTATCACTTAGATCAAAGCAACCGACTTCATCAGATGCACCGAAACGATTTTTAATTGCGCGAATCAAACGCAGACGTGAGTGACGCTCGCCTTCAAATTGCAGAACGACATCAACAATATGTTCGAGCAGACGAGGGCCTGCGATAGAGCCATCTTTTGTTACGTGGCCAACTAATAGCAAAGTTATATCGCGATCTTTGCAGATACGGATAAGTGCGCCAGCAACTTCGCGTACTTGAGTTACACCCCCTGGTGTGCCATCAGCGGCCGCAGAACCAATGGTCTGCACGCTATCGATAATGAGTAGCTCAGGTTTTACAGAATCGATATGTGCAATAACAGCACCAAGATCGGTCTCGGATGCTAAAAATAACTTGGGATCAACGGCGTTGATTCGTTCGGCGCGCAGACGAACTTGCGATGCGGATTCTTCACCGCTTATGTAAAGCGCAGCGATTCCTTTGGCAGCAGTTTGTGCCGCAACTGAGAGAAGAAGAGTTGATTTACCAACACCGGGTTCGCCAGCAAGCAATATGGCAGCGCCTGGAACAAGTCCGCCACCGAGCACGCGATCTAATTCCGAGACGCCAGTTGCGCGGGCGCGTGCCGATGAAAGATCTACATCGCCAATTGGTGTTGCGGCGTGAGTTACTTTGCCTGCAACTAACGAGAGTTTCTTAGGAGCAGCGAGTTCTTCAACGCTTCCCCAAGCTTGGCATTCGCCGCAGCGACCCACCCATTTTTGGGAGGTCCATCCGCATTCAGAACAGCGGAATGGATCCTTTTCGACTTTAGCCATGACCAGACTCTAGAGGGTTGGGGTGACTACTTCCCAGCGGCGATAGATGCTGGGTGTTGAATTACAAAGAGCGGAAGTGAGCGTGCTTTCGCATCTTTAATTCCCTGAACGCGCTTATCGCAGTGCTCGGCGAGAACCGCATAAGCAGCTTCGCCCATCAGCGCTTGAAGTTCGATGCGGTTAGCGATGTAAACCGGTTCGCTTCCGACATGTGCATCAGTGTTGCTAGTGCAATACCAATCGAAATCTTCTCCACCATCGCCCCAAGCAAGTCTTTCGTATTCGCCAATTACAGTTACTGAATATTCGCGCTCGCCGACTTCGCGAGTTTCAAAACTACGACGCAACGGCAACTGCCAGCAAACATCGGGTTTGGTATCTACGAAGTGACGGTTTTCTTTTTGAGCTAAGTGGTGAAGCACGCAACCAAAACTTCCAGTAAATCCGGGCGCTTCATATCCTTTTCGGTTTAGAAAGATGCAGCCATCATCTATTGTGCGCGTCTTACGATCTTTATCTTCATCTAAATCAGAAATTCGTAATTGGCCATTTGCCTTCTTGGGGCGGGCTTGTTCGTAGTACTGCCACATATCGGGAGTTAAATCTGCAGCAGCTTTACGAACGCGTTCTTCGTCATCTTCATCGGAATACACCGCACCTTCTGTGCAGCAACCGGCATTGGGACGGTTTTCAAAGACGCCTTTGCAACCATCCCCATAGATACAAGTCCAGTATGAAGTCAGCCAAGTAAGGTCACATTTAAAGATTTCCTCGGGGTCGTTGGGATCTGTGAATTCGACCCAATCGCGTGCGAAACCTGGCTTAATCTCTGACATAGTCGCAGAGCCTACGCGTACTCTTTCGCTATGGCTAATTCCGCGAAAATCTTTTCTGACTCCAACATCGCCGTAATTGGGGCCGGCGTTATGGGCGAAGCGTTGATCTCTGCTTTGATCACTTATGGAATCGCGCCTGCCAAGATCACAATCTCAGAAAAACGTGAAGAACGAGCTGCAGAGTTAATTGATCGTTACAAAGTAGCAAATGCAGCATTAAGCGAGAATGTCGCTAACTGCGATGTAATCCTTCTAGTTGTTAAGCCTCAAGATATGGCCTCGGTTTTAGCCGAAATTAAGCAGACGATTCGCCACGGAGTCTTAATTATCTCCTTCGTTGCCGGCAAGCAGATCCGTGGCATCGCAGACGCCATCGGAACTTCAGCCAACCCAGTTATTCGCGTAATGCCAAATACCCCAACTTTGGTTGGGGCCGGTATGTCAGCTATTTCATGCTGCGGACTTGTTTCGCCAGAGCAGAGAGATTTCACGCTTGGCTTCTTAGGAGCGGTCGGAAAAGTCATTGAAGTTGATGAAGATCTGCAAGATGCGGTCACGGCAACGAGTGGTTCTGGCCCGGCATATTTCTTTAGATTTGTAGAGGCGATGGTTGATGGCGCAGTTGCACTTGGACTATCGAAGGAGGATGCGACTACGCTCACGATTCAAACAATAGTTGGAGCCGCAAAGTTACTTGATCAATCAGGAGATTCTCCAACAACGCTGCGTGAAAAAGTGACAAGCCCAAATGGGACAACTTTTGCTGCACTTAAATCATTTAACGATTCAGATATTTCGGTAACAGTTGCTAAGGCTATGAAGGCAGCACGTGATCGCTCGCAAGAACTGGCTTAAATATCTTCTACTTCCAACTCTCTTTCTAACGTTGGTAGTTCCGCCGCAGGCGGATGCGGCTCCCAAAACAGTTACCGTAAAAGCACTTTCTAAGTGGAGCGATGCAGTTGGTATCGAATTAATTTCGACCACCAATAAAGCGGTAGTTACGGCCAAGAATATTGTCGGTGCTTCAGCAGATATTGAAGTCCAGGCAAGAGATTTTTCTGGGATAGCGTTATGGTCAAAAACCATTGACTCTGGCTTAGATGAGGTGGCAACTGCCATGGCACCTGATGGCCAAGGAAATATCTGGATTGCGGGAAATTCGGCGCTAGCAACACCCGTAGAAACTGCAACAGTAACAGCTCCGGCGCTTAACCCAGATGGTGTTGTGATTGAAACACCTGCCCCTTTGCGTTCAGATATGCGTCTACTAACGCTCTGGAAGTTAAATTCGCTAGGCGAGATCGCAGATAAGTTCACACTTTTACAGAGTGAAATTTCCTTGGTAGATGCCATCGCCGTCAGTGCAACGGGTATTTCAATATTGGCTTCTCGTGAAAATGGACCCCTTGTTCTTAGCGCTAACTTAAAAGGCATATTCGACAAAGAGTTAAAGATCGGAACCGCAAAAACAAAGCTAAGCGCAATTGTTCGTTCAAGCGATGGCTCGATTAACGTCTTCGGATCAAGCACCGAAACTTTAGGCGGCAAGAAGCTAGTTGGACGCGAAGATGGCGTGCTGATAAAGATTTCAAAAGCCGGAGCCATCGCTTCGGTTGTTAGGAGCTCTGCCCCTAAGAGTTATCGCAATTGGAATAGCGCTACGTCCACGCTCTTCCTTACAGGCTCTGTGAAAACTGGTTCAGTAACCGAGAGCGCGATTACTAAATTTACAAACGCCTTTGCTCCTACATGGACGA
>Ga0214923_10002323_pt1 | contig 25456 bp, 25 predicted proteins | sample LL1510_MetaG_FD_177993 | JGI IMG/M metagenome (GOLD analysis project Ga0214923, IMG submission 177993) | Freshwater microbial communities from Lake Lanier, Atlanta, Georgia, United States - LL-1510 | ecosystem: Environmental > Aquatic > Freshwater > Lake | place: USA: Georgia | collected...
CCTCGCCGTCATCCTCACCGTTATCCTCCTCGCCGTTATCCTCACCGTTATCCTCCTCGCCGTTATCCTCACCGTTATCCTCCTCGCCGTTATCCTCACCTGTATTTTCACCGTTATCCTCACCGGTATTTACGCCAGCATCCTCCCAGTTATTTTTTCCATCGGGATATCCCTCATAAAACGGAAAATGCAAAAAATATAGCAATATTAAAATCCCAGTAGTAATAATAATTATATAAATTGTTTTTCGAGTTAAAAAATTTGAAAGCTTAAATTTCATATAGAATACACTAACATAATAATAGCTATAAAATTGAATTGTGAAAAATAACAAAAACACTTAAAGAATGAATATGAACCATTGCGTAACGTGCGACAAATCGTTTCGATTTAAAGACTTATATGATAAACATATTATAACTTGCGAATTCTTTTCCAAGTCTAAGCGAGAACACGATAGAGAAATAGAATCATTTGAGGAATTACCTACTTCTCAAGATCAATATAAGCTTATCCAACATTTATATTTGCAAGTCGCTAAACTACAAAAAGAAGTCGAAAGACTGAATGATACTATGCTTATTAAAAAACGTCGACTTATTATTGATTGGCTAAATGGTCCATCTAATTATATACCGAGTCATTCTTTTGTGGAGTGGACAAAATCAATACAAGTAGATCAGGACCATTTACAATATGTATTTGCAAATGGTCTTACGGAAGGAATGAAACAATGTATTCATTCGCACCTGGATTCAAATGTGAACGCACCGGTTCGCGCTTTTACACAGAAGCCCGGAACGCTTTATTTGTTCGTAAAGGATCAAGAAATCGATGTATCGTCTTGGAAAATGGCGACCAGTGAAGACCTCGATCGTTGGATGGACCGTCTATCGCATCGCTTTCTCCAAGAATTCATTAAATGGCAGCTTGAAAACGCGGATCTGATTAACTCGTCGGAAACAGAAAAGGAAAAAAACCTGGAATATATGCAGAAAATCAATGGCGTCGGAAAGCAGAGCGAAGACCGACGCAAGTCCGAGATCAAAAAATGGTTGTATGTACAGCTCGAAAAAAACATTGAAAATTTGGCTGGAAACGAATATGTATGATCAAGGCTGTGCAAATTGACTTATATCGATACCTTGAGTAGAGACTACGTTGTCGGGTCTTAGCGCCCAGTCGTTTCCTTCAATTTCTAGAGCCAAGGCGCGCGTACGTTCTTGGATTCGTTCTCTCGATTTTTCTTCCGTATCAAATTCATATTCTATATAAGCCTCGGACGATCCGAACGATGGGTCGAATAATAGCGTTTTACCATTTTCCATTTCAAAACAAAGCGAAATATCTGGATCATACGGTCTTCCGTATTGTCGGATTTCCAGGAGTTTTCCAAGAGCGGTTATATCCTTAATATTCTTGGAATCTGTGCATCCGTTTTGAATATCCGACATTCGAATACCATGATTGAAAGTAATAAGTTTATAGTTTCGACCGGGTCGAATATCCGATAAAAGCTTAAAATAAGTGGTTGTCATTGTGTATGTTATTATAATAATATTTTTTTTCGCGGTTTTGTTACGCTTCGTGGATTTCTTTGACTTGGTGGTGTTACCAGAAGAGACTCGCGTTTTAATTTCACTTCCGTCATTCCTTTTTCCTATGGAAAATAGTCACCAAATCCGGATACGTCTTTTGTAAGTACTCCGCGGCTTTCTATTCATTTCAAACCTGTCTTTTCCAAGATCGCCCGCTGAATTTAATTTCGTCTTTGTGGTTACACCGTTATAACGTAATACACATCCTCCCTTCAGCGTTTTCAAAGAAAATATAATTGCACGCGTCGGAATCGAATTTACTACGAATAAAGGCGATAAGATTGAAGTATCAAATATATACGAGATCCTAGCATATATTTCAAGTAACAAAAACAATAATTATTTACACGTTCTTGATATTATTCCAACGATACATCGAATGGAATTTACTGTTTTGCGCTTTCCGAAAACCATGGCATATGATTCAACTGTTTATTGATGAAATTGTTTTACACCTTTTCTCATTTCAAATGCCGGCTATTTTATTTGTTTTCCATTTACGTATGTTTCATCGTTCTTAAGAGTGTACGTTTTATGATAAAAATCAAAACATTTTATTTCTGCATCCAATGAATATGTCGGAATGCAGTCATTCACACATAAAGATAATATACCAATACTGATTTTTTTGTTTATTTTTATGAAACCCATTTGTTTTCTATACTCATTTATTCCACAATTCAAAACGTCTTTAATTTCATTATCCAGACCATCATGGTCGTCAGATATGTAATCACAAACATATTTTCCGTAAAATACTTTATTGTTATTTCCTATTCTATAAATAAAAGTAATAAATGGCATGTATAATATTATGTTTTGTATTTAAGTTCATTTCAATAACTAGTCGTTTGAAAAAAAGGTGTATAAGGTTTCGGTCCTAAAACATATTGGTCCTCCTTTTCCACAAGATACCAGCTTTGTCCCTTGGCTTGTCTCTCCTCTTTACCTGACTGATCGCGGCTCTCTTTGCGCCAATTACGACGGTTACCCGTATGATTGGTCCATAAATCGGCAATATCGGATCTTAATTTGGCATTCTCCCACGCGTCGGCGCTGTTATCGCGAAGATATTCGTCGATTGCCTTTTTCGCCGAATTGATAGCTGCGGGCATACTGCCTGATAATTCTCCGGGTGTTACGAATTTGGACTCTGTAATATGCTTACTGTCCGTATCTAATTTCTTACGAGACTCCCTGAGTTTCTTGGCAAACGCGCTTTTTCTGGAAGGGGTTCCGCCAGTTTTACGCATCGTTCTCCTTCTTCTGGATGCTAATTTTCTAGCCATTTATAGTATGGCTAGAAAAACGGACAAAATATATATCAATTTTTAATGCTTGAACATTTTTTTCAACGTCTTATTATGTGTCTCATAAAATCGCCGGGTTTTACCCATCGTATTCCGCCAGACCTTTTCTCTTAAATAACAAACGATCGATAATCGGATGGCTTCGTCGTTTTCCTTTTTTATCGGTAAATTCGCATGGGGTTGATGCACGTCCATAAATAAAACATCGCCCATACGAACATCCACGCCGATGCCGTATTGCGGGAAGCACGTTTCTCCGCCTTTATAATTTCCGCGTTCAATTACTGCTAAATTCCCGAAACCCTCTACGTCGTCTCCCTTATCCGTATGAATCGTGGTTTTGGTAATTCACATTGGTAGTTACCGTAGTGAAAGAGGTATTTGCGATCTTAAAAGGCGTCTGGTTTGCCTTTTTCTTCTGGAGTTTATATTTTTCAGGTATGAGTTTCGCGTATAAATCGTCGATATCTTTGATCATAGGAAGGGTTTTCTTATATTCTTCGGGATACTCTATATTAAATCGGCATTCTCGCACGCTGACCTTGGGAGTTTTATTATGTTTTCTAAATATGACCTTTTGTCACGGTCCCCAGCGATCAAAAAACCCGAAAATATTGGTCATGATCTTTGGGTTCGTTCCGATATTATTCGTTTTCGATCCGCTCGCGTTTCCGCGATTACTAGTCACTTGTTTCGCGAATTTAATGATATTATCGTAAAATGCGTTGATATGGTCGTCGTTGGAAATCGCCTTTTTTCTAAATCTTAATAATAACTTACCGTCTTCCGTATAAACGTCCGCATCGTGATCAATAATGGTTTTAATATGCTCTGGTTTTATACGCGTATTCATTTTCTTTTCCATTTTGGCGTCGTCGTATTCTTTTTTTACATGATATACTGTAACGTTACCGCTCTTTTCTGTTTTAACGATCATTATTTATTATTGTTATAATAACGATAGATAAAAATTGATATAATAATTGCGTTATATTATCAATACATAAACCGTCTGATAAGTGATGTCACCGCGCCCAGTCCCAGATTATCTCGCCAAACTCAATGTGCATCCGCGCGATCAGTATATTACTTTTAATGAAGGTCCGCATATTTATACAGTTCACGGTGAACAAGGATATACCTCGGTAACCACGTGGAATCACCATCATTTCCCCGTCTTCGACGCCGACGCGATTATCGATAATATTTTAAAGGGTAGGCGTATATCCGATCCGACGTATAAATACCACGGAATGACGCGCGAGCAAATCAAGGCGGACTGGGACAAAAATCGCGATTCGGCTTCCGGTGCTGGAACGAATATGCACTACGATATCGAGTGTTTCTTTAATCGTGTCCCAGTTACTAATACGAGTATCGAATACGAATGGTTTCAACGTTTCGTTCGCGATTTTCCCGAACTAAAGCCTTACCGTACGGAGTGGATGGTTTATTACGAGGAGATCAAAATCTCAGGGTCGATCGATATGATTTTCGAGAATCCTGATGGAACGATCCAAATCTATGATTGGAAGCGCTGTAAGGAGATTTTATACGAGAGTCCTTATAATAAGACCGCGCTCACACCGTGTATCTCGCATTTACCAGATACGAATTTCTGGCATTACGCACTTCAACTCAACGTCTATAAGACAATCTTGGAACAAAAGTACGGGAAGAAGGTGACTGGACTATATTTGGTTTGTCTTCACCCCGATAATCCGTATAAGACGTATGATCGTATCGAGGTCCCGTTCTTGGAAAAGGAAATGCGCGACTTGTTTGAATTACGTCGCTCTCAAATAGAAAACACTCACGTGTAACTTGTAAATTACCGATGAAACTATTTAAAATTATTTATTTTCAATAGTATAATGTGGTGGGTAATTCATATATTTACTTTATTTATTCGCTCTTTTTTCGATTGGAAATTTAGACCCTCAATAAAACGTGATGAACCTGTATTGGAACTATCAGAAAACGATAAATATAAACAGCATCAAAAAAACTTATTTAAGAAATCGTTTGATGAAAAAATAGCCAATGAAAATATTGAACCCGTTTTTTATATCAGACCCGAATATAACAAAATCGTCCAATTTCCCAATAATCATCTCGAGTGTAACTGGAAGACACGATTATTGATCGAAAGTGTTGATAACAATATTATTATTATGTATTATGATGCATATAAAGAAGGATTTTCTTATTATTCAGATAAACAGGTGAATTATGATATTTTAAATGCAGTTTCAATGAAGTATTGTAGAACATTTCTATGTCGCGATTTTTTTATGGACGAATCTTATTTTGTAACTGATAAAATGATGTCGCCTTTCCTTAAAATAAGAAAACACGAAGAATCGGTTGAAAGAGAAAAACAAAACAAATCTCGTGCCACCAATAATATTATATCCGGACCATTTGCGAAACTGAAAAATTATTCTATAGAAACGTCTAATAAAGTTGAATATATCAAGAATACTGAGCCAAAGGATTCGAATAAACCGGAGGATTCGAATAAACCAAAGGATTCGAATAAACCAAAGGATCTGAATAAAAATAAATTCATATATCTCGGTAAAATAACTAATTTTAATATCATTAAAACCATTCCCAAGACTATGAAGCGATTTTCAACCGAATTATCCAAATCTTTGGTCGAAAATTCGACGTCTGTGCAAAATAGAGTTCTTAGTTATAGAGATTTTAAATCATCAGTAAAATCCATCAATTAATATTATTTTTGATTCACAGGTTTATTTATTGTATCTTCGGGTATTGCAGGAAGTGCGTTCTCCTTCTTCCATTTTATAAACCCGCTCGATTTACTTAAATCAAACGATGATCCCAAATGTGAAACGGCGATTTCATACGCTTTATGTTCCTTTTCGGTTAATGTATCAATATATGCTTTCTCGACGGGATCCATCTTTTATAATATCGCGAAATTTTACTGCGATATTATATCAATTTTATACCATTGCACGTTCATAACTGCCCGTTTTTTTTGAGGAGTTATAAGTCGCATAGAACGGTTACTTTGCACATTGTCACTTCGTAGAAAATGCGCAAAAGTGTAAAACAAGTTTTATTTACTTCCTAAAATACACGAATTTTGCGTTGAAGACAAATGAATAAATACATCATTTTGAGCGCATCCTGCGTCCCAGTTCTGCATGTATTCGTCGTAAGAACGCCAGGTATTTTTTACGGGAGGATTTTTAACGACCGCTCCCGGAACTGTTTTACGTCCAAGAATACTTGAAGACTTAGAACAACAACCGGGTATTTTCGGAGGAGCAGCGCGATTACACGTCTTTAATGTTTGCAGTGTTTTACGTGATAAAGAAAATATATATTCTCCTTGAGTATTTTGATTTAAAGTATCATCGGGTTTTACGCTCGTAAAAGGGTGGGGTCGAGTAATCCATCTATATGTAATTGAAATCATTCCATCCGTTCCAAGAACCGATGGCTTAATTATATTAGAATTTTCCTGGGATACTACTGCAGATTGAACGGGCGGTCGAATAACATAAGTTCCACAGCAGCCACCGTGACCACGCATTGTATTTCCTCTCATGGGTGTTTTCGGTAAAGATCTCGAAATAACGTTTTGCCCGACGTATCCTTGATTACGATACCCGCCGTTTAATGAAAACCCTCCTTTTGTTCCTACGCTCATATTATTATACTGAGTAGCGGTTTTTCGTTTTAAGGTGACTATCGACATTATAATATATGTCTCTAAAATTATTTCTTGTCATGAGAACTATATAACATGTCACATAATAACGTAACTGACCAATCTGATCCGTTTAAATCCATTAAATAACCCTGATCGTTAATTAGTTGTAACGTTATCCTAGAAATATTAACCGGTCCAAAATATTTACGGTCTTGGTTCAAGTTACCACCGCCGTTATCTACAAATGGCTGCCCCCACGTCGGTAATTTATTGAGAAAAACTACAGACATTATATTTCTCATAGACGTGCTTGTAATATTTGTCAAGTTTGAATTATCCACTGTTAATGTTTCTCTTAATTGCTCCGTTCCTGCGAAATATTGATTCGATGTTAAAAGCGCGCCAGGATTTGATAAATTATCATATGATAAAATAGTTTTTTTAGAAGATACCGGATCACATTTCGATGACGCTAGACTCGTATAAGATGGAAGTTTATACGTTTTAGTTTTCGGCGTTGCGTTTACAATTCCATCATTGATATGATTTTGCGCGTAGTCTTCTAATACTATATATATATTCGTCAAACTATTAGTATTAATAACAGAATCAGCTCTTAGCGTAACGATGCCTGTGGTTGCGTCATTTGTATAAAGATTATCGGGGTTGTAATCTATATTTAAATTATAAGACGTATTAGAATGAAATCCTAACATCCACCCCAATGTTCCTTCCCATGGAATAGGAGTTAATGTAGAATGTCCATCGGGCATAGTAATACATGATACATAATCCGTAAAATTATAAAATGTCAAGCTATAATCCTTGGCTGTATACATTTTATTCATATTCAATCTTAATTTTACGTATTCATTTCCGCTTGCATCCCATATCGATTGAATTAAAGAACCGTTAGATATCGAGTCCTTACTAAATTCAGAATTTATTATCGAATATAACTGCGCTTTCGTATAATTACCATCAGGAATAGTAATAGCGACAGTATTTGATCCAGTTGTTGTATATAAACCACCAGCTGTTGTTTGCGGTGATATATTAAATTTATTATTTGTAAAGTCTATGTTTATTGTTTCATCTTTTATTGGTTTTTCTGCTATTATTTTAGAATTATCTGACCCTTTGGTATGGTAATTCTTCAATATATAACTGGAATTCATTAGCCCAAGATAATTTACCCAAGAATTAGTAGCACCAGAATCCGAAAATATCATTTCATAATCCAAATAATTTATTTCGTTGCCTGGTGAAATAATTATATGAAACGATATTGTAATAGATAATTTTCCAACGGTTAAATCTTCGGATACTACCGCTTCTAATGTTACATTCGGAGGCGAATTTATTGTTAAAAGAGCAGTTTGTATAGCTTCAATATAAGCACTTTTTGTATAAGTTCCATTTGGAATAGTCGCGGTGTATTCCGGACCTATATCGCTTCGTAACTTAATTGTAGGGCTTGAATTTATTACATATGATATAGATAACGGGTTTGTATCTGAATATATATCATTTAATTCACATAATTTAAAATCAAATAAAAAACAAGAATTTGCACCTACCCATATAGGATTTGTATTGTTAGTTTCGTCTGGCAATTGAATATATTGTTTCATATTTGGTATTTGTTTGGTTGTCGCTCTATTTAAAATTATTGTTAATTTTATTTTTTCATAGGTATACGTAGTTCCCGTTGAATCCTTATAAGAAACTTTTATTACGCTAGCATTTGAATCTTTTGTTAATTTCGGATTTGATTGTAATGAGGTATTTAAATTACTTATAATATCAGATCTTGTATAATAAGAAACTGTATCCTTATTTATTACATTATTTGATGCCAATGTAACAGTTATTGTATCCATTACATTTGAACCGACTACGGTTATAGTAGCGCCTATGTTTGTAGATGTAGCAACATTACTTATTGTTATTTCGCTCGTAGAATTATCAATTGCAGTAACTATACTTCCGGCTGGTATACCTAGACCAGTTGCAATTGATCCAATATAGATATTCGATAATGTTCCCGAAACTAATTTTAAAATATTTGAACCCTGTGTCTCATTTGCTGTTATTTTAAAAGGTTTAATATAACCACTATTTGTTGGGTCTTGATAATTCAAAATAGTTAAATAATTATTTTGTTTATAGGTAACACTGCTTGCTAGTATATCTTGAAAATATAAATTAAATGTTTTGGTATTTAAATCTAGTGTATTTGGTATTGTTATTCCCGACGTTGAATATTTGACCACGCCACTGGGAAATTGAGTTATACTTGAATAAATCGAATTCGGAATATATTGTTTATTTGAAAATCCTAAAAATCCAGGTATAGTTTTTTTTCGCGTGTCTATTGTGCCATATGGATCGCTCCATGTAGGAAATTGTAGAGAGTAATTCGTGGCATCGTATATATTCTCAATATCAATAATAAAAGTTGCCCTACCTGAACTTTGTCGAATACCCCCTTCTGGAATATAATTTAAACTAATATCAGTTGATCCAAAATTAATATTTGTATAGTTTTGCTTTGCATTTTGAATAGCAAGACTTACCTCTGTTACTAATTCTTCGTTATTATAATGACCAGGCGGTATTGAAATTTTAATATCTTGCGTTCCGTCGTTAATTCCAGGTGAGATACCTTTTAATAGGAAAAAATTAGCTCCGTAATCGTTCGTCACCGTATACCAAGTATAAGGTATGTTTACTGCAAAATATCGCATGGCTACTACATTATGTAATGTTTCACTTAAATTTACTGTATAACTACTTGCATTCTTATATAATTTTCTATCTCTGAATTTACTATCTAATGTCATAGTCCTTGTAATAGTCTCCTTCAATACCGGATTGAGTTTACCCTTGGTATACTGAAAAACCGCCGTTTGGGTTACAGCTTTCGATTCTGACTGACCTTTATTGTCTTTTATAGCAACTTCTCCATCGTCTTCGACTTCACTCGTTGTTAAAGTAGCTTTATTTGGAGTCTTAATTCCTTCTTCTTTTAATAGTTTTTCTGTATCTACGGATAACGAAGCCTTTTTTTTATTTAGTGGCTTATTCATAGTTTCCATACCCTCTTTAAAGTCTCCAATTTCATCGTCGTATTCATCGTCGTCTTCAAAAAATCTATTATAAATATTTTCAAAAAAAGAAGACATTTCCGGATTTGGAGTCTCATTTTCATATTTACGTATCATCATAATTATTTTTGCCTCCAACTCGCGATCCGTTGGATTTACTAAATCCAAAATATCAAATAATTCATTTTCGGAATATTGTGATACGTCATATAGTTCATCGCTCATTTTATGTATATATACAAAAAGTTTATGTATTTTTATCTTGAAATTATTCTCATGCTCTAATTCGAAAGTCTGCGTTTAAACATTTTTGCTATAAAATCCACCAAGTCAACGATTTTACTGCATTTATATAACATATCCATCGGAAACGCGCGTATTCCTTGTAATCTTTTCATATGTCTTGGACCCGTAAAACACAAAACGTCAAATACTTTCATTATTGTCTCTTCTTCCTCGGTCATATCAGAGCGATCGATCCTTGTTTTTCCAATATATGTATATCGATTATAGTTTTCATCGGAATATACCCGATATTTCTTTACAATAATATGATTTCGCACCATACCGATTCCCATAATTTTATTATCATCGTTATTCATTTCCAAAATAAATAAAATTGTATCCGGGGCTATCTTAGCATTATTAACCACCGGTGTAGGATAAATACATCCGATTTTATTGTTATGTTGGCGATATTTTTCGTTTTCGCTCCATGTATTATTATTGAAACGCGTAGTCATTAATATATTACGTTTATTGGTTTTATAGTCGTGAAAGTCCGCATTGGATTCAAAGTATAATCGGCGCTTTGTTTTCGACGATAGCTTAGGTTCGTCGTCATTTCGATTTTCCATATGGAGATGGTTGTTGGTTCTATGGTTTTATTCATTGAAAAATACATATTTCAATTTTTTCTCGACATAATATACATGAATCCAAATAAACCAAAAATTAATATTACTAGCGACGAAATATTTGGTAATAATATTGATATAGAAACAATCGAGTCTTCTCCTGGTCGCGTTACATTGAATATCCAAGACGATAATGATATTGAAGAAGCGCGATTTACAAATAAATTAAATAAGAGTCTGGATCAAATTAGTGAAAATTTCAATAAGTCATTTTACAATGAATATATCAGTAATAGTCCGATTACTTTATCTCCAAATAATAGCGATAGCGAGTATGATATTTCAGAAAGCGATAACGTCTTTGGTATTCAAGATTTCGATAGCAATTTTTTTCATAAAGTTTCGCGTCGGGACGTGGAATCGAATCTGGATAAATATTACGACGATAATTCATCAGTAAAACATTCAAATGAATTAGATGTTTTGATTACATATTTAAAAGGTCAAAAAAATATTTATATACAGGCTAAAAATATATCACAGCGCACTTTGAATATTTTACTTATTCCTTCTATTTTAATAACTTCAGCTATTACTATCTTCGCACCATTTATTCAAACCTATTCTTGGAGCGGAGGTTTTATTTCAGGGTTAAATGCGATTTCCACTGTATTGATATCACTAGTGAATTATTTGAAACTAGAATCATCAATCGATATTTTTTACCATACTGCGAATCAATACGACAAACTAGAAACGGGTTTAGAGTTTGTATCAAGTAAACTTTTGTTTATTGAAAATAGTAAAGAACGATCGCATATTATCTTGGAAAAAATACAAGATACTGAAAAAAAAATAACCGAGATTAAAGAATGGAATTCTATTTTTGTTCCGGAGAAGGTTCGATATATGTTTCCCGTGATTTGTAATATTAATGTATTTTCGCTTATTAAGCGCATGGAATCTTATAAAAAAAGATTGGTTCTTAGATTCAGAGATATCAAAAACGAAATTCGATTTATTAATTGTGCGCGCCAACCATTATGCGGTCGATATGAACAACGGTTAAAATTATTATTAGAAGTTAAGGAAAAAATAAAAACCGAATTATTATGTTATAAAACCGCATACGAATACGTAGACGATATTTTTAATAGAGAAATTAAAAACGCGCAAGATTATCGAGCTCAGTGGTGGTGGAATCGATCCAAACCTCTATCGTATGATAGTAATTTAAAAACCAATCCGGTCGTTGATAAATATTTATCTTCTACGTTTTCAACGGTAAACACCTAGTTGTTCGTTACATAATTTATAATATTTTACTGGCGGTTATTTTCCAATACCAAGGCATTTCGTATACTATTTTCGCGTTTTCTCCAGATTTTAAGCGATTATATATATACTTACCATTGGCTGTATTTCCATTCCATTTCACCTTTATAAAAACTCGTTTGTAATCCGAATCACTTCGTAACGGAATATCGGTTATTTTTTGTATTGACCCTATATTGAGTTTGGTAAATGTTTTCAAAATATAATCATTCGATATACCTGAGTCTATTCTTGGAATACATATGTTTAAATCCGTTACTTGTTCGGTGTTATTCATAATACGCTCGTAATTTATTGGTTTTATAAGATGTGATGGAAACCATCACACCCTATGGTAGATTCAATTTTGTTAGAATACCATCTGCCTCGTATAAAAACATTTCGCCATGAAATATATCGTTTATATTTTTAGTTAATCAGTGAGAGAACTGATACAAACAAATATGTGCGGTTACGAGACGTATATAGTTGCGCTATGGCTTTATATTTATTTAGATACAATGTAATATTGTGTTTGAATTATAAAAAACCAATATATGTTTTATAATAATGATAGAGGATACTATTGATCTATCTTGGTTAAACGATATTGAAAACCCAACTACTTATATTTTAAAAGAAATGCCTACATCGATCGATGTATTATTTATTTATTTAAATAAATTAAATCATATTGAAAAAATTACTCGAGAAGAGCTATTAGTTAAAAATGGTATTGTAGAAAAAGAAGATATTATTGGTATTATTCAAAAACGAAGACAGCCGTCGCCTAATACTCGATATAAATTATGCGATACCCTACTATTTTTAATGGATACCATTGATCCTATTTATATAACTGATTTTATCAAATCTGACAATAGTATAAATCTAGCGTCTTTACCTATCATTAATGATATTAAAATGACACCAACAATTACTTTTTTTCACGATATAAATTCGCTGTATGTTATTTTACAAGAGATGATTCCTATTTCAAAACCAAAACCTCTACCATCGATTTTAAAATCGCCAGTCAAACCAACGACTTCCGATACAAATAAAAAAACCAAACGTGTAAGAATATCACCGGATGTGATTGAACGTAATAAAAAGACCGAAAAACGTCGTGATAACTAATACGCTATATGCATAAACCATATAAAAATTATATTAGTTTACTTATAGCTAATGAATTGCTCTATTGAATATCCATATCTTCCCTTTAAAACGGATCATGATAATATTCAAACTGCAATTAATGAATTATGGTTTAATCTTTCACGTAAGAACGATAAAGGATTGAGTGATTTTAATCGCGAGACCCGGGAAATTTTAAAGTTATTAAAAACCAAGGTTCATAAAGACCCATCGTTTATGAAGTATATAGAAATTATGTTTTTAATGATAGCACATACACGCGATATTGCATTTGGAAGGGGAGAACGCGATATTGTATACGGCATGTTATATGTATGGTATCAAATCTTTCCCGTATTGGCAGTTTTTGCACTTGATTGCGTTGTGAATTCGCATAATCAATCAGATTTAACTTATGGTTCTTGGAAAGATATCGCTCGTTTATGCGATTATGTTCGCCGTGAATCGCATAACGACGATCATCCTTTAATATTTACAGCAATAGAGATGGCGAATCGTCAGTTACGTCGCGATATATTAAATCTACGCGACGGAAACCCTATATCTAATGTAAGTAAATGGATTCCCCGGGAAAAATCAAAGCGAGGTTGGTTATATGATATGTTTGTTAAGGATTTCTTTCCAAGAATGCATCGATCGCGCGATTCATTTGATATAAAACTCAAATCCTATTTTTGGCATAAGTCGAAATATCGTAAGATAATTTCAAAACTTAACGCGCATAACAATACGTTAGAAATCAAATTATGTGAAAATAAATGGTCGCGTATTGATTTCCGGCGCGATATGACAAATGAAGCATTAAAAAAATACTGGAATGCTCTTATGAATCAAAAGGGGAATTATATGTTATTTGATCGCGTCGAATGTTCCCAAATAGCGCTTCAATATATTCAAAATAAATTCACCGGAGCAATAACGTGCAATTCGCCTTATAATATTCCTTGCTCGGAATTTTATTCCTTGGGTAAGTTAGTAAAACGAGCCATTGATCTATCATTGGCGCAAGAGAATTTCGATCCCTCGTCCTTGGAATATATCGCACATAAATATGAAATTCACATTATTAATTCTATATGGTATAGAATTTCAAGTAAATTTAATAAATCGCTCGGTGATGTTATTCCCATAATTGATGTTTCATTAACCATGGCGATTACGGATGAAATTTATTCCGCAATTGGTTATGCTTATTTAATAGCTGAAAAATCGGATATTAAAAATAGAATGATAGCATTTTCTCATCAAACGGAGTGGATTAGTTGGAAAGAAACGAGTTTTGTAGACGCAATTAATGATATAATGTCTCAATTACCGTCATTTACAAGTAAGCGATTCGAAGGAGTAGTTTCTCTATTGAAAGAGGCGTCTTTTAATACGCGTTATAATCTAAATAATACAAAATTAATATTAATTTCCGGATTCGATGAAACAATAACTGATGATCATAATATTATATATTGGAATTTATCAAAACAATACGTCGCTCCTGTTAATACCAATCGTTTTATTTCGGGGGATTCTATGATATCATTCTGGCAATTATGTAATATATTATCAACCAATAACACGCAATTCGAAGCCGTCTGTAACCTATTATATAATTCGCGATACGCGAAAATGCGCGACTGTTTTATTAAGGTTACCTGCAACGAACAATAAGAGAGGTTTATTTTTTGCGATTCTTCAGTTCTTTATCTTCCAATAATTGACTTAGCGAAGCTTCTGTTCTATTTTTTTTTATTTTTTTAATAGAATCATGATGTTTCAAATAGCGACCGCTTTGGTTTTTAAATAAAGTATATTCCATTTTATTTATTTTTGCGAATACTGTTTTTATTGCTCCCGTTGTTATTGATATTTCTTGACGTTGCGTGGGTGGTGCTAATATAACAGTTTTAAGAATACTCAAATATTCTTTTATAAAACTAATATTCGGATTTTGGTTTATTATATCCGAATAAGATAACTCTCTTATCATAATCACAGAAAGAGCATAGTTATCCCAAGTTTTATGCGTATTGATTAGAACATCCATGAATTGTTTCCATGTCTTTTCGTGGAAACTATTTACGAATTTTACGATTTTTAATTTGAATAACTCTTTTTCTTTTTCGGTTATAAATTGCTTTACACCTTCGTTTTCCATTAGATAGGTCGATATATGTTCTTTTATTTCATCAATGGCTGCTTTTTTAATAAGAGATTTCGGCGACTCTGTTTTGTTTTTATAAATACGTTTTGTTATATAGCATAAAAGAGTTATTTCTATACACCAGCAAGAATATTGCGCATATAAGGTATAAAAAGCATCCGCGTAATTTGCTTCTGTAAGTTTATTAATTTGAAATGATAATCCGAAATCAATAATAATGGGCATGTGATTAACATCATCATACATAATATTATTTTCTTTCAAATCGTAATGGACTATACCTTGGTTTACTAATAATTGTAGGCTTTGTAAAAGATAAATATGACTATCTATTATTTTCGTAAAATATGCGCCCACGTTTTTTGTCATTAAACTATGATTTGATGTTAATAAATTACCTAAATAATCACCTAATGTATCTTTGCCTGCAAATTTTATTCTATTGGATACGAATCTAGGTCGCGTTTTTTCTTCGATTGAATTTGTTATAACTTCGCATTTTTTTATTTCTGTTGATCCAATCATTGATACATCAATCGGACAAGACTCTATTATTGGTGCAAATCGATACTGATATTTTGGTATTTTTGTTATTATTTTTCCAAGTTCGGTTTCTCTATTCACTTCGGTGCTATCCACTTGAACTTTTGTTATGTATTGGTCACTATCTACGGTTTTTGTTCCGCATTTTAATCCTGGTCTAAATACACATCCAAAAGTGCCTTGATTAATAAGTTTTATTATCTTAGATGTTTTCGGTTGTATTTGTTGCACCATTTATTATACAGGGGTATATTTTATTCAATAAAGTAAACCTGTTATATATAATAATGTTACGTATGAAAATGAATATACCTTCGGTATCATCTGGAGATATTACTAGTCCATTCGAAAAAACTGGGACATTTGTTCTCTATTTAGAACCATTATTAAATACATATTATAAGTCTTACCAAAACGTGATTACTTTGAATAGTCTCCCGTCTGGTCCACTTGCTGACATGGTTGTGCAAATTGATATGCCGAAGCTGTCGCCATTTCAATCCTCGGCGGCGAATGCTTCGCCGTTTTATAATGGTAGTAATTGTCGTTGGGTTTTATTGCGTTATCCAAAATCGGCGATCGGCGGCGTGGGTTCCGGATCATTTAAAAATGCGGACTCATTTATGGGAGCGGACGATATACCCGCCGTTCTTGGATATTTAATCGATCATGGGTATAAAGTCGATACGTCTCTTACTAACATGTTATATCATTCTCGAGTCGAAATTGGGGGCGTTTCCTTATCCGGCGATCGAAAAATGATCGCTATGACAACATGGTCTACATAATTATCGCATAATATTATAATGATTTATGATATTATTGTTCTAGGTGGAGGCATTGCCGGATTAAACACAGTTTATGAAATTTCCAAGAGATTTCCGTTGAAAACAGTATTATTGGTGGAAAAAGAATCCAATCTTGGAGGTAAAGTATACACATACTCTTATAAATATATGACAGTAGAAGCCGGTGCTGGTCGTTTTAGTAAAACGCATCATCTAGTATTTAAACTTATCCATGAATTGGGTCTGGGGTCCAAGATTTCGGAGATGACAGGATCCGCCGTTTATGCGCCTATAAATAAGAGTATTAAAGAATCATTATTCGACGCGCCTATGGATCTTACGAATGCGGGTGTATTTGACGCCTATTTGACGTCTGGTTTGGACTTATTATTGGGATCTAGTAAACTCCCGAACGCCGGGCTCATTGCAAAAGTTGTATTGGCTAGTCAGACAGAGAGTCCAGAGACTTTACGTAATACCACATTCTTGGAATATTGTTCCAAGATTTTGTCGGCGTCCCAAGTGAAATATATAGTGGATTCATTTGGATATTATTCGGAACTCGTTGTAATGAATGCGCATGACTGTATTAATGTTATTATGTCATTGAGTCCTTGGAATAAGTTCTATGGGCTCAAGGGCGGATTATCTCAAATAATCGATGGTATGTCCAAGATGATACGTAAGAATAAAAATGTTAGGATTTTATTAAATCGCGAAGTTAGGAAAATCGCCACCAATAACGGCAGTATTATTGAAGTAACTACTAACAATGATACGTTTCTTGGAAAAAAATGCGTATGCGCTTTACCCGTTCGCGTCTTGGAATCACTCGCGTTTTTCAAACCATTGCAACCTATATTAAAAAAAATCAAATCTCCTCCCTTATGTCGTATTTATTCCAAGTTTGATAACGCATGGTTTCGTGGAATGCCCAAGATGACTACAAATAATAATCTTCGAATGATTATCCCGATTAACGAGCGCGAAGGGGTTATTATGACATCTTATTCGGATAATAAATATGCAGAGTTTTGGCATCGGTTATATAAAAAATCCGGTGTCAAAGGAGTGGATGCCGAGATTGCGCGGCTTATGAAACAAACCCTCGGGATCGATATTCCGAAGCCCGTAGAAACACGCTTATTTTATTGGGAATCTGGTGTTGGATATTGGGGTCTTGGAATAAATAGTAAATTGGTATCTAGACAATTAGTTCAACCTTTTGACGAAATACCGGTATATATTTGCGGTGAAACTTTTTCCGACGAATCGCAGCAATGGATGGAGGGAGCGCTAGAGACCAGTTGGCGCGTCCTGGATCGGATTTTGTAAAAATCACAATTCTGATTTTGTAATTATATCTCTGATTATTGTAAAATGTGGTTCGAATGTATTACGGTTTTATTAATATTTGGTCTTACGCCTCTATTAAATAAACATATCTTACATCATATATCAGTTGAGACGTTTATTTTATGTAGTGCCAGTATTACGTTTTTGTTTATTATGGTGTTTTTCCTCGCGTTTTTCCAAGATAAACTACATAATGATTTAGTAACATTCTCGAAAAATCCTCACTTATATGGTTATATTATAGTGACTACGCTCTTGGTTTTTGTAGTTGCTGATTATTTATATTTATATTCCATTCAAAAACACGACGCGCATATTATTGTTCCTATTATTGCTTCGTATCCATTAATTACTTTTTTATACGTATATTTTTTTATGAAAGAGTCGATCACTTCTTTACATGTTATTGGATCTGCATTTGTTATAACTGGGCTAGTTTTATTGAATCAATAGAATACTCCAAGATATATACTATCGCGAATTTTTGGTTTATACCGGTGATTTGAAAATACAAACGTAATCATATCATCTATCCATGTTATAATCCATAGTAAATTATTTCCTAAAGTTTCGCAATAATTGTTACCGGTATGCTCTGACATTTTATATTAATGATATAAAGTTTATTTCACTAATATTATTAATGAAAATGTCTTCTTATCGATCTGGACCATATTGTCCACATTGTTCCAAATTAAATCGATATTTGTCCCCTAGCGAACAATTAACAACTGATCATTATGTGCGTAAAACGCGAGATCCTAATAGCCCAGTTATTTGTCCCGTATTAATTAAGACGCGTTGTTCAGAATGTGGAAAGTTGGGACATACAAAGTTATATTGTGTAAATAAAATGACTTCATGGAGAAATCAACCTACTAGTAGCCCTCTAGTAAATAATAATAATAAATCGAATAATAGATTTGCTGATCTATCTGACTCGGAAAGTTCGATTGATAGTGAAGATGAATTCGCTCCAGTGATATTTCGACCGCAATCTCCTGATTACCCTCCGCCTTGGTTAGCTGATGATGTAAATTAGTAAAAACGTATTAAACACAATGTCTTTTTATATCTAAGATAATGAAAATAGCGTTTAGTAAGTTTTTATTGTTTGGACTAGTCTTTCCATTGGGTCGATCGATTCGTAGTCGTAGCTCATTATGCATGAAGCTGAAAAAGGGTAGCGCGGGTAGAGATTTGCGTGCCATGTCGCCGGTGTATAATCCACGTGGAGTTAATCAAGAACAATACGTGAAATGGCTCGATGATAGTGATGTTTCTATTTTACTCGGTGTTGGTCCTGCCGGGACCGGTAAAACACTTTTTGCCTGTAATGCCGCCGTAAAAGCGCTGAAATCGGGAGATGTTAATAAAATCATTATGACGCGTCCCGTCGTTCCGGTGGAAGAGGATATTGGATTTCTACCCGGTGACCTGATTACCAAGATGAATCCTTGGACGCGCCCTATTTTCGATATTCTGACCGAGTTTTATTTGCAAAAGGATATTGATGCTATGTTACAGAGCGGAGTTATTGAGATTTCTCCTCTGGCATTTATGCGTGGTCGGACGTTTAAGCGCGCGTTTATTTTGGCGGACGAGATGCAGAATTCTTCACCGAATCAAATGCTTATGTTGACTACGCGTTTAGGCGAAGGTTCCAAGATGGTTATCACTGGCGATTTGAAACAGAGTGATCGTAGCGTGGATAATGGTTTAGCGGAACTTATGCGAAAACTTAAAGTATACGGCGATTGCGATTCTATCAAAATGGTTGAAATGGAAACGTCGGATGTAGAACGTAGCGCCACTGTTTCCAAGATTTTGGATATTTATTCGTTTGCTCCTAATCCGAGTTCAAGTGTAGCTCCACACGCGGTTTCGGCAGCTCCAAATAAACCCACTGAAACAAAAACGTCCGTTTTGAAAAGTTTCGATAACGATTGCGCGCTTATTCCGAAACATCTACTAAGCAAATCCGATCCTCTCCATCGGTGAAAATTGATTTTATGATTTGGTCGTCATGATAACCAAACCATAACAATGAATTTCCTATTCTTCTTATTATTGACTACTGGTCCGTTGGTTATTCGCGGGTTTTCGCCACTACATAATTTGATGGTATCGCGCGGAATAATTTCTGGTATTCGCCAAGGCATATATAATGAGATTTCTATTCAAAGTAATATTATTGGCGCATTGGTTCAAGCAAGAGATTATCACGCTGCACATCCCTGGATATTAAACACAACGATTAGTATTTTACTATGGGTCGTATTGTTAAAAACGTCGAATGATCACGCCAATTCTCGTATTCGGCAATGGAAGCGATTTTCAATATCCGAAAGGTTGGCGAAAATCTTTGTACTAGTGTTTCTTGAGGTTATTACAAAAAATATCGAGTACGCATTTTAGACTCGGAATATGATTTGGCATTTTTACAATAATCACAATTTAGGCGTTTACTATTGTGTTTTGATATGTTATAATAACCACCCCAATGTCTATACCTAAAATAATATTTCAAAGATATAGCGATCCTATAATAACTTTACAAAACCCCGATTTCTCTTATTATTATTTCGATACCGATGCCGCTATAAATCTTATATCCTCAAATTTTACAATAGATGTATTAAATTTATTTAAAAATACTTTATCTTATGATACAAAATTCGAATTATGGAAATTATGCTCGTTATATGTTTACGGGGGGATTTATATCGAAAATGGGTATAATATTTCCGGCGCGTTTGAACCGACGGACAATTTAATCTGTCCCGCGGATCCAAATCTTTATCAGTTTAAATTAATAGATCTTATAGAGAACGAATGCTTCGCCAAGACTGATTGTAATACTATTAATAATTTGGTTTTTTCTTGTTCTGCTAAAAATAAAATGCTACATAGAGCTATTTTAAATTTCACAGGTCATATAAAATGCAATAGTAAATTAAATAAGTTTTTAACTATTAATTCCATTGATCACACGTTTACAATCATTGGTTTTACACCAATACGTATTTTAAACAAACAGTTAAAGTTACAAGTCAATGAAGCTTATGAAAATGTGCAAAGTTGTGATGTTACCCAAGAAAATCCCAAAATATGCAATAACGGTGATAAGAAAACCGTTATTTATTTAACGGATATACCTTATACTAATAGTCCGAAACATGGCAACCAAACACGCATAAATTCAACCCTTAACTATTTTTATAATAACCCAGATAAGTATAACCTTTTTATTTTATCCAATCGATCAAGTTATGATAAGTATAAGCCAAATTTTATATACTCATCCAATTTAAATACCGATTTAAAAGAATACGTCGATAAATTGAAACCCGTTATAGTATTTATTAATTACTTGACTCTTATTAATTATAAGGTTATGAGTTATATTTGTGATAAATGCAAGGTTCTTATTGATATGCATGACTGTAAAGAGAGTAATTCTATAATGTATAAAGAAGCGCATGATAATAAATATGTTAATATGAAATTTGATAGTTTACGCGAAGTCATAAATAGTTATAAAAACCTTAAGTCTGATTTATATCTCTATAAATTCCATACTTTAATTCATATTTCTTACGAAGAATACTGTAAATATAAGAACGCCTTTCCAAATTTGAATCAAATATATATACCGTTTTTTGAGAAGCCCGTGATCAATAAGACGATTGTTTCTAGTGCTAAAAAAAACATTATATTTGTTGCGTCTGATAATCAGTTTAATATACACGCTTTCAAGTATTTCTATAGAAACACATTACCAGAAATTATAAGAGTGATTCCCTATTTTAAATTATCGGTTTATGGTGTAATAACGAACCGGTTTAGGGAAAATTATAAACATCCAAACATTGACTATATTGGATTCGTCGAAAAAAAGGAGGATATTTATAATTACGCCTCATTTGCAATATGTCCGCTTATCTTCGGGACCGGATCTAAAATAAAGGTATACGAGGCATTGAGCTATAACGTTCCAATTGTTTCTTACGAGTTTAGCGGATGTCTAGAACTACAGCATGATAAAAATGGTCTTATTGCTAACAATCAAGACGAGTTCGTTCAATACGTTATTGATCTTTATCTAGATCCTGAACTAAGAACGCGTCTTTCTAATTTTGATACTAATTTAAACTATGATATTATACCAGATGAATTAAGTAAGATTATCTGAAAATTTTATAATAAAGTTATTTATTATAAAATGAGAGACGACGGGTCTTATGTTAGTAAATTAAAGGGCATTGATACTATCTATATCATCAATTTACTGGGTTCTTTTGTTAGAGAAGATAATATGCGCAAACAAATGGCAAAAATTGGTTTTATTGAAAACGTTGATTACGAATTTATACGACCGATTAATTTCGCGATCGATGACGTTACTATTGAAGAGCTAACGCAACTTGGAATTCTTCCCGTAGATGTCAATCTATTTGATAATGAACTTTATAGTAATGGTTTATGGAAAGTTGGAACAATTTCCCTTAGTATAATAACTTATTATATATTTTTAAAAGCAAATCGTAATAACAAAACCATTTTGATATTCGAAGATAATATCACATTATGCGACGATTTTATTAATAAATATAATACGTTTTACGATAATCTACCCGATAATAATTGGAAATCGTTGGAATTACATTCTTTTAATAATTGTTCTTATACAAAAGAATGTTACGATCATTACTGTCGTATTCGTGACGCTTATTCCGGTTTTAAAAATATTGTTATTAAAGATTATAACAACCATCATATTATAAATAATAAATCGCGGGCAATATATAACGATAAAGTATTAATTGGCGTTAATGAAGGGGCAGGGGCAAAGGCTTACGTTATCAAACCTTGTTCAATAAATTATATTCAACCTCTTCCTATTTTAAATCCTGCGGATGGTATTAAAAATTGGCTATCCGGATATTGGAATGAGGGATTATCATATGTACCGTCTGAACTTTTAATTAATGAAGTTGATGGTTCCACATCAGATCGTAGAGACGTTGACTCTAAAATTAGCAAAGGCACTTATCAAAAATTACCAGATCACGTTCGTCGCGAAATTATTGAAACATTACAATCAGCTATTTACACCCCTTGAATATTTCATAACTTGTGAAATCTTCAAAAGCAACGTTACCGATAAATCAAATTATTTTATTGTTATATATTACACCGACCGGAAAGAAAAATGAGACAAACTGGGATATTAAACCAACTTTAAAAACGGTTTTTATTCATATATAGAGTAAAATACGATTTTTTAATGGTAAATTATTTAGAAATGTAATAGAAATTTTATTTTGTCATCTAACGTGGATTAAGTCGAATCATCGTTTCTGCGAATTTATACGAAATAAGATCTCTTACTCGACTGATTTTTCTTTTATAGTTTTTATGAAATTTGATTTGAAAGGAGAGAAAGTAGATAATTATAACGTTACTCAAATTTACTCTAACTTTTTGGAGATTAATTTTATTTGATTATTAATATATAACTATGTTATATGCTAATGTCAGAAAAACAAACAGTTCCATTGAATTTGTTCCAGTTTGTTACGGATTCTGATTTAAAATCTCGAAACTCTGAGTTTAATTATTACGTATTTGAAATCGATTACGCGCGTTCGTTTATCATAGAGAACTTTCCCAAGTTTTCTGATTCGTTAGATAATGCGGATGAAAATTATATTAAGGGTCTTTGGAAACTATGTTGTTTATATCTGCATGGGGGGATTTTTTTGGATAATGACTATCGATGTGCTGACGATTTTAAGCTAGTGGAACTCACTGATAAAGAATATTTTTTAATAACAGGTCCTATGCGATTAAGTGTCTCTATATTATCGGTATTTCCAAATAATAGAAGCATTCGACGCGCGATTAATACCTATTCCGGGCAATCGGTTATTTTTAAACAGGGTGTAGTGAAACCCACTCTGAGAATAAATAAAGATAATGGTGCGATTATATTACGTGATAAAGTTATTATGATTTTAGGTGATGAGAAATCAGAGGTTTGTGAGAATAAATCATTATGTTTAACTGATATTTCTTATGACAATAGTGGTAAAATTCCGTTGAATTTATTCCAGACGTGGCATACGAAAGATTTACCTCCAGCAATGAAACAGTGCGTTGAATTATTGAAATCGCAAAATCCCGAGTTTACGCACTATCTATTTGACGACAATGATTGTCGCGAATTTATCGCAGAGAATTTTGATTATTGTGTAGTAGACGCGTTTGATCGATTGATTCCAGGTGCATATAAAGCCGATTTATGGAGATATTGCGTTTTATATATTCGAGGAGGCGTGTATTTGGATATCAAATACCAATTCTCGGATGGGTTTAAACTAATCGAATTGACAGATAAAGAATATTTCGTCAGGGATAGACCGGGTTATATTGTCGAGAAAAAGGATGGGTGCGGAATTTATAATGCCTTTATGGTTTGCTATCCTGGTAATAAAATATTGTTAAAATGCATTTATGAAATTGTCGGGCGTGTTAAATATAATTATTACGGTAGATGTTGTTTATATCCCACGGGTCCAGGTCTCTTGTCTAATTTTTTTTCTGATAACGAAATGGATAGCATTGGTCTTAATTTTGATGTGATAGTAGGCATTGATACGATTTTATATGGTAAAACTAGAATACTATTGCAAAGCTATCCGAATTATAGATCTGAACAAACTTGTTTTAGTTCCGTTAAACATTATTCGGTTTTATATAAAGAACGCACTATCTATAAACCTATGCGCTTTCCGATGAAAATACATTTAACCTGTAAAGATAAAAATAACATTACTAATAAAATTTGGGTAAAATGTCTTGATAAATATAGGATTATGTATGGTTCTGATTACGAAATTATTGTTCATGATAACAATGATATCTATAATATAGTTGGTGCTTATTTTCCTCAGCATTTGGATAAGATTAAGCAAATAAAAGTTGGTGCTGTTTTGGCGGATATTTTTAGATATTTAATATTATATTTGGAAGGTGGAATATATTCTGATATGGACTGCGAACCTTTGATTAAAATCGATAAATTGTTATGCGAAAAAATGATTGGACCTGATATTAAAACTATTTTATGCTACGAATTTCACGAGCAGTGGCATTCTGGGTTAGAAATTTTAACCTCAGACGATTGGACTTATAAAAACGTTGGTGTTTGTCAGTGGTTTATTATAACCTCTCCAAATCAAGATTTATTTTTGAAGTGTTATAAAAATTGTATGGATAATATAGATAAATTAATCACTATTTGCCCGAAATCAGATAATTATCATAAAGATGTTATCTCTTTATCAGGACCTCTTGGTTTTACTAAAGAAGTTCTTGATAATCTGAATAACGATATATACATATTACCGTCTGAATATTTTTGTAGTGGTAGCGGGGATGGAAAAGTTCCATTTACTGATAACTCCTATGTGAAGCATCATTTTACATATAGTTGGAAATCCCTCCTCTGATTAGGGGGACCCCATCCCCCTTCTGGGAATTATAATTCCTTACCGTTTTTCATCAT
>Ga0214923_10002324_pt1 | contig 25450 bp, 17 predicted proteins | sample LL1510_MetaG_FD_177993 | JGI IMG/M metagenome (GOLD analysis project Ga0214923, IMG submission 177993) | Freshwater microbial communities from Lake Lanier, Atlanta, Georgia, United States - LL-1510 | ecosystem: Environmental > Aquatic > Freshwater > Lake | place: USA: Georgia | collected...
GTCCATCTATGTCACTGCCGGGACGGCGTCGAAGCTCAAAGTCAACGCCTCGTGGAAGGAGCTTTCGTAATGCGGCCACGCGGCGGGATCATCGGGGCGACGGTGCAGCCGACTACGACGGCGGCCAGCGGAATGTGGACGCTGCGCGAGGCGGAGGCGCTCACGCGAGCGGGGACATGGCCGACTGCGCCAACGCCGCCCGGCGTCCCCACTGCGTTGAGTGGCAGTTCCGGTAATGCGCAAGTCTCGCTGACATGGACCGCGCCAGCCAGCAATGGCGGCCTTTCCATCACCAATTACAGCGTGCAGTATTCGAGCAACAGCGGATCAACCTGGACGACGTTCTCTCGCACCGCGTCTGCGACTGCCAGTCAGATCGTCACGGGATTGACGAACGGCACGGCATATGTGTTTCGCGTGGCGGCGATCAACGGTGTTGGAACAGGCGCGTACACGGCGGCGAGTAGTAGTGTGACGCCGAGTGCAACGTTCCTTACAGTCAGTCCCGCTAGCGGCACCTCTGATAATGGGACAGCGTACTATTGGAGCGGCAGCGGAACCGCAGCAAGCCCGCTTCAAACCAGCGATGCGGCTGCACCAAACGGAATTGATTGGGGTTTCGCTTACGGCGCAAATACTTACCGTCTTTGGACGTTTACTTGTGGAGTGTCGGGAACTCTTACTGTTGAGTTTGGCGCCAAAGATAATGACGGGCCAGAGTTCACAGATTTTGTGAGGTATGTACGAAACGGCACTCTGTCTACAACATTTGCATCTGCTCAGACAGTGGTTGGCACACACGCAGCGCGTAGAACGCTAACTGTTACCGCCGGAGATGTGATCAAGTTGAGTTCACAGACCGGCGATTCGTTCCCGTCAGGAGGGGATTGGGTTGTTAGTTCTTCTAGTATAAAAGGAAAGTTCCGGCTCTGGATTTCATAGCCCATGCGTCATTTCATCAAGCTCCTGCTTTGCTCCACGACCGGCGTTGCGTTATGGAAGGAACTGCCATGACCCTCTACTACGCCCTCCAAGACGAAGAAGTGATCCTCCTCATCTGCGAGATCATGCAGACGCTGTGCCTCGCCTATCTGGTGTGGCGGCATCCATAATATGCTTTTTCCTATGGTGTATTTTATCATAAACCTAACAATTATAACTTTTATTTAAACAACTAATATGCCTCTTTCATCACTACAAAGTAATAGATTTAATAGAAGTACTAATGATCTGGGTAATAGTGGATCAAGTAAAACGATAATTTTACCAGAAAATTATGATGCTGTATTGAGTTGTTCTTTGACATCGAATTGTACCTTTACTATGCCAACCCCAGTTAATGGTTATAAATTTTCTTTGTTATTAAAACAAGATGCTACTGGTGGAAGAACAGCAATTTTTACTAATGTAAAATGGCCTTCGGATAGTATTCCAACAATTTCTACTACTCCTATGAATATGGATATTATTAATTTTTTTAGTGATGGAACTAATTGGTATGGATATTTAGGCAATAGTCAAAATTTTGATTCTACAGCCGTCGGGTCTGACAAATATTTTGGCAATGTAATATTATTACTACACGGAGATTCGACACCAATAGTAGACTCGTCAAGTTCTGCACTATCTATTACATCTAGCAATGTGACCACAAGTTCTTCTCAAAGTAAATTCGGAGGATCTAGTTTATTTTTTCCAAGTAACAGAGCAGGAGTATTAACTCCCCAAGGTTCCTCTTCTCTATTTAATCTTTCTACCAATAATTTTACTATCGAATTTTGGCTTTATCAAACTGATTTAATCGGCATTCAAAGATGGATAACCAATGAAATAGCTAATGGTATAACAATTAGATGGGACAGTAATGGTATACAAGTATATACTTTAGATGCTTCTTCTAATTATACTTTCTTTAAAAGTGGAACTATATCAGCTAATACCTGGACTCATATTGCTGTTGTAAGAAATAATGGAACTATTACTGTTTATAAAGATGGAGTTAGTCAAGGAGGTATGAGCGTTAACTATTCTTTAAATTTATATGGGACAACAATATCTTCTGGAGAATATTTTAAAGGATATATGGATGATATAAGAATAACAAAAAATACAGCAAGGTACACTAGCAATTTTAGCGTTCCAATAGCAGCATTTCCTAATTATTAAAGAATTACTATGTCACTATCATACAAAAATTCAATATTAGCTCAAACTATTAGTGTTAGCAGTACCAATAATACCTCAGTTACTGGAGTATTAACTGCTACTAGTGGTAATTTTATTAATGCTTTACAACTGAATAGTGTCAATGTGAGTGTAAGTGGTCATACTCATTCTGGAAGTGATATTATTAGTGGAACAGTATCCAGTGATAGACTATTTGATAACGCACAAGCGTCAATCAATCTTTACTTATGGGCAAACTTTAGATAATAGGAGAATATTATGGCAACTAGTCCACAATTTGCTGTTACGCCAAAAATAGGAGCAGTTTCTATTGCTACTGCTGATGCTAGCTATACGGCACCAAGTAGCGTCGGCACTTTAATTACAGGAGCAAGTACCGGTACAAGAATTGCAGAAATAGTAGTAAAGTGCGCCGCCACTAGTGCATCTGCTATTGTTAGAATTTTTCTTTATGATGGATCTAATTATTGGTTATTTGATGAAGTATCAGTAGCAGCAGCTACAGGTTCTTCTACTGTTCAGCAAACAAGAGTTAGTACAACCTATAATAATTTAATTTTACCAAACTCATCATGGTCAGTTAGAGTTACAACATCAGTTGCTCAAACAACCCACGTTACCGCATTAGGAGCTGATCTGTGAACCCCGGCATATACGGACTTGGCGGCCAGATTGTGACTCCGGTGCAGGGTCCATTCGCTGGCGTTGCCGACGCAAGGAGGCTGCTACAGACTCAGGTGCTTTTGTGCGCCGGAGGCGGCGGCGGCGGCCTCTGGAGGTTCGGGTGTCGTCGTTATCCGCTGGAACGCAGCGCAGGCCCAGATCACGCTGTCGGCTGGATTGACGTTTACTCGCAGCACAGTCGGCACTGACACGGTGCTGACGATCACGGCAGGAACTGGAACAGTCACATTTAATTAGGAGAAAATAAATATGGCACATTATGCATTTTTAGATAAAAATAATATTGTTACCGAAGTTATAGTTGGTAAAAATGAAAATGAAGATGGTATTGATTGGGAACAGTATTATGGAGAATTTAGAAATCAAACTTGCAAACGAACTTCATATAATACATCCGGTGGAGTTCATAGCGGAGGCGGAGTTCCTTTTAGATTAAATTATGCTGGAATAGGATATATTTTTAGAGAGGATATTAATGCTCCAGAAGGAGCTTTTATTCCACCTTGTCCCGGAGACGAATATGTTTTAGATGAGACTACCGGATTATGGATACTTCCAAGTTAGCCATTTAATTTAAGATCTATACTTTATCATAAAGGTGTATTAAATACTAGTTATTATTAACTCTTCTATGATGAGTTTAAATGAAAAAACTAGCTATTTTAATATGGATATATCATAATGATTTAGTTGGTGAATTTTTTAACTTACTATATCCATTACAAGATTTAGTAGATATACACTTAAGTTTTTGTCAAGTTAATGATAACTCAAAAAGCTTAGCCCAACTCAACAGGCTCTGTAATATTAAAAGCATTACTTATTATCAAAATGTTGGGGCTGATCTATATTCTTTTATAAATACGTTCTTAAATATTGATAATCCATATTTTATAAAACTCCATTCTAAAAAAACTAGATGGGGAATTAATAATAGATGCAATTGGAGAGCAATGCTCTTAGACTCTCTTATAGGAAACAGAGAGACATTAATTAGTAATATTCAATATATAGAAAAATATAATTTGGGTAGTATTGGTTGCGGATCATTGATATATAATAATTTAGAGAATAAACACTCTGATCATATTAATCAAATTTGTCAGAAAATAAATTTGGAAAAAACTGTAAAGAAATTATTTTTTGCAGGCACTATGTTTATGGGTAAAACACAATTATTTCAAGAATATATTAATAGCAACACAGTCAATCAACTTAATGAAGTATTGCAATTAGAACATGGCAAAATTAACGATATTAACAAAGGAACATATTCCCATTCTATGGAGAGAGTATTAGGTTATATAGGAGCAAAAGATGGACTCAATCCGTGTCCTCTTCATACATTCAAGATAAAAATTATGGATCCAAAACTATTGCAAAAAAATAAATATCTACATATGAGAAGAATGTATAATGATGATGTTTATTGTATTGAACAACCAAATTTTTATGGTAAAATTAATTCTATAGACTCCGAAACTATGCAAATTTTTTGGAAACAAAAATATCAAGTAATATTGGCCACATATAAAAAAATCTCTTCAAATACATACATTAATACTAGACATATTCATCAATAAGGCTAATTATAAGGTGTATGTATAGATATTACTCATTTTCTTTATGGGGTTAAATTATGTCTTGGAAAAACGAAATTCCAATTATTGTAAGAACTCTTATCAACGATCTTTCAGAAACCCCTACGTACTCTGATGAGAGAATACTGCAAGTAATATCGGTTGCTGCAAAATATGTACAATTTGACGTATCTTTAGATAAAGTATATGTTGTTAATGTTGTCAAACCAACCATAACTCCTGACCCAACACTAGAGAATGATAGTATTTTTATCAGCCTAGTATCCCTCAAGACAGCTTGCATAATAGACCAAAGTGTTCTAAGAACCAAGGCTGCTCTGGAAGGCATACGAGCAGCTTTAGGACCAGCACAATTAAGTGTTGCCGGTAGCTTAGCAGGAATTAAAATGATTATAGAAGAGGGCCCGTGTGCAGCATATGATGAATTGGTTTCTCACTGGGATGTTAAAGAGGCCACAGCTATTCGTGCTGTACTTAGTCCATTTGTTGGCAATAGGTTTGATCCACGAACATTACACATTAATCCTTATAGAAGTAGAGACATGTACTCATAATGGCAGCCACAGAATATAATTTTGCTATTGAGCAGGGAACAATCCATGCTGTAGATTTTAGATATCTCAATAGCTCTCAATCTCCTATAGATATGTCTAATTATTGCGTGATATTACGCATTCAGCCATTAGATGGACCTAATACTAATTTAATTACTTTAACTACAACGGGCAACTCAACATCCCCAGCATACTCCTTTAAGTTAGTTCCACCAGAAGGACGCATACAGCTCCGCATCCCTGCTGAAACTACCAATTCTTACACTTGGGCTACTGCCAGCTATGAACTAGAAATTATATCTCCTGATCTATTTTACAATGGGGGTTCTAGAATAGTAAAAAGATTGTTGCAAGGAAGTATAACATTAAGACGCAGACTCATTCCCGCCTTATCTTTACCTTCCTGCATAGTATCAGAAGAAGGAATTGAACAAGTGTATGGTTCAGAATTAGATCTTTCATCATATAGTATTACAGATAGTTGTGTTGGTTCTCCTTGTGAATTCATTGGAGGAAATGCTACTATATATAGTTTATCTAATCCCAATAGCGATCAGTCTGTAATGTATCTTCAAGATAGAGTACTAGCTAATAACGAAAATATTTTCGGTAAAAGTAATCCATTTCCATTATCTGTCAGTGTAACAGAATCGAGAACCATAGAAAGAATAGATGTTTTTATAGACGGACTAACTCATTCTAATCCAACAGATGTAAGACTAATGTTAGCTCACAATGGTAGTGGAGTTTTACTATTTGATCAAAATAAATTTTCTGATAATAATAAACCAAGAAATCTTAGTTTTATAATTTCAGACTATGCTATTGCCAGACCCGATGGCACAGATCCTATATTTACAAATGTTTTAAACTATAACAATACCTTAATAGCTAATAAAAATCTATCGGCAGCTTTACCTGGATGCTCAAACCCGGCATCTTTGTCTTATCCGTTACCATCTGGAGCATTTAATGTTTCTGATAGTAATAAAAATATTACAGTATATGGTAGTGGATTAAAAACATTCGAGGGGATGGATGTATTCGGAGACTGGAAACTTTATGGTATCGACTATAACGAGAAAGATTCCGGCCTTATAGGAGCTGTTAAACTAATTGTATATTTCCAGAACGAGTCATCGAATAGCTCACTTAATTTTAATGCATGTGGTAATTTACATAGAGATATTACTCTATCTGGTACATCAGTTAGTATATCAGGTGATTTAACATACGGTCTTGAGAATGGAGATATTATTATTATAGAATATAATAATGGATCAGGTATTGTTGCTACAACAAGGACTATATCTACAACCCCAAGTTATAGTATTGGTACTGGTCTAACAACATTTTCTATTGATAGTGCTATAGGTGGAACTATAAATTCTCCTAAATTAATTAAATATAATTCATCAGCAGGAGATTAATTGATGGCAGAATTTGTTTCTATTAATGATGCTGAAAAACTATCTGTAATAGATAATTTTATCGAATCTAATATAATCGAAATTACTTCTGGATTTCCTGGTCCAGCAGGAAAAGATGGTATACCAGGCCCTCCGGGTCCAAGAGGACTAAGGGGCAGACCCGGACCGGCAGTAAAGCCTAATGAAATAGTTAAGCTTAATGGCACAACAACAAACGCTAGTAATTATACATTAAATGCTGGGGAAACCAGTTTATATCTAACAAATAGTTCGATAGCATCTTTCTATGCCACCATATCAGCATATAATATAACAGATGATCTTGGGGCAGCCTTTAATATTGAGGGAGCTGCTAAAAGAAATTTATCAGGTACTATATCATTAGTTGGATCTCTGAGCACTAATAGTTTTGTAGATAGCGGTATGGGCGGAGTAACAGTCACAGTATCCACAGATAGCGGAAGTGGATCGATAATTTTCGTTGTCACAGGACTTGCATCAAAAAATATAATATGGACAGGAACAGTATTTATTAATAAGACATGAAAGTAGCAGTTCTATTATATCTGTATAATAAAAATTTAATATTAGAATACTGTCAGCTCTTAAAACCTATTTCCGACCATATTCATCTGTTTCTGGGATTATGTGTTGACAACGAAATAGATTCTCAGGAAATAAAAAACACTTTAGAAAATAATTCTATACCATATACTATATCTATTTTTCCTAATAAAGGATTAGATATAGGACCATTTCTTCAGCAGCTTAATAATATTGATGATACAGAATATAGTAGTTTTATCAAATTGCATTCCAAGCAATCTTTATGGGGTTATAACAAAAATATTGATTGGAGAATTCCCTTAGTGAATTCGCTCATAGGTAGCGAAAGAATTTTCTTAGAAAACTTTAATACAATCGTTAATAATAAACATATTGGCATGATAGGAAATACAGGTTTCATGTTGGGAAGAGATAAAGAATGGAATAATACTAGCCTTATCAAGCATATTGCTACTAACTTTTTAAATATTACTAATGAAGAGATCAGCAGAAGCGATTTATCTTTTATTGCTGGTAGTATTTTTTGGGCTAAAACATCTGTATTTAAAAAATATTTTTCTGGTGATACTATTAATGCTATATACTCATTACTAGAAGATAATAAATTTACAGATAAAGATCAACCTAGATATGCTCACTCTTTAGAGAGATTATTCGGATATATAATAGGATTATCTGGATTGCAAATTACCAATGGATTTGTAGATCGTATTATCAACATCACTAATGAGAACCAACAATCGTATAATATTGTAGAGTGCTATAGTAATAGATGTTATGTTGATATAGATGTATTAATAGCAGGAACTATATATAAAATATCTGATAAGTTACTTATTAATTGGAAACATAAAGGTGTGAATGGTTTTTGGAAAAAATACAAACAAATCACAGATAATCATTACACAACTTGATCAGTTTGGCCGGTGTATTATATACTACCATCTCCACCAATACCGAGGTTTTTATGAGTATTTTTACCGGTCTTATCTCTCAGCAATTCAAAGAAATATATCGTCAAGCTATAGACGCTTTGCTAGAAGACAACGCCCTAACCATACCATGTACAATTAAATATGGGTCAACTAAACCTATATACTGCGATAATTGCGAAATAGATCCTATAGCTAATAGATCATCTAATATATACAATCATATCGGACCTAATCCTTTTGAAGATAATACTATTTGTCCTGTCTGTTTGGGTAAGGGATTTATTAACTCTAACAATACTGAGACAATCTACATGGCAGTTTTATTTAGTGGCGCAGGATGGCTTCAATGGGGCTCTAAAACATTACAGATACCAGATGGGATGGCTCAGAGTATCTGCAAATCAGAATTAACTTCCAGAATAAAAAATGCTGATCATATTATTTTTAATGGAGATGAATCCAATATATATATCCTAGCAGGCGATCCCGAACTTGTAGGATTGGGTGATACAAATTATGCTATTACTATGTGGAAGATACAATGAGATACTCGATCAAGCTTTTAGAGTCAGACTCTACTATTAGAAAAATGATACTTCAAGCTTTAGAAGAAGATGTTAGCAAGACTATTAATAGAGCTATACCAGAAATCAAAATTAAAATACAAAATTTACTTAGTAATTCTATTAAAACCTCTAATGAATATCAATCATTAATTAATGGTAGACTACAATTTGAGTTCGGTTTACCAGATAGCGGAAATATGGTTGATAAAATTATAGATACATGGCTTAATAATGTAAATATTAATATAAAATCAATATCAATTAATAATAATGGATTATCTGGAGGATTTTCGCTTGGTATGGTAGCAGCAGACTTTCAAGACGTATTATCCTTACCAGAAGCACAGATGATAGATACTGACCGAGGATACTCTTTGCCATGGCTACAGTGGTTATTATTAGACGGCAACAAGGTATTAGTTAAGGACTATACTGTAGTATTTGGTCCAAATCCTTACTCTCGCACAGGATATGCTATCATGAAAAATGAATCATCATCCTCATGGAGAGTGCCTGCTGAATTCGCTGGTACTATCTCCAATAACTGGATCACCCGTGTAATAGACTCATTATCTGATGATATTAGTAATATTATTATACAAGAAATAGAAAAGGCTATAACATGAGTTGCGAATATTCTGCTAATTTTCAAACAGTAAATAGCATAGGTGAATACTTCTTATATACTCAATTAGAACATAATCTTAAAAGTTTTATAGATTGGGGTTTTGTTAATATAGGAGGTTTTGTAAATATCACTAGACCAACAGAAAATATCAATTCTACTGCTAATTTTCATAAATTGAGCATGAGAACAGATCCTGCTTATCCCAAAAATAGAGTATGGGAAACATTCAAAAAACAATGGGTTTATGAGTCTGGAGTAAGCTATAATACTGTTTCCCCAATATCTATTAGTGGATTATATATTAATAATACATTTATTCCTGGACCAACAGGAAATGCCCAATATCCCTATACATTTAATTATGATCTTGGCAGAGTAATATTTGCTAGCGGTCTACCGTCTAACACATCTGTAGAGATGAACTTCTCATTTCGTACTGTACAAACATACAAAGCTAACGATGCTTTAACAGACTGGAAACAACTACAGGAATTGACCTATAAAAACGGAAATATAGACACTAATGTTACATCAAATCACAGATCACAAATGCCCTGTATTATTATAGAACCAATATCTAAGGCTATTTTTCAACCTTATGAATTAGGAACCAAAAAACAGATAGTTAATCAAAATGTTTTATTACATATCTTTGCTGAAAATTATACTGAAAAAAATAATATTGTTGATATTATCCGTTTTCAAAAAGATAAAGAATTACGACTATACGATGTTAATGGGGTTGTAGCCGATAAAAAATATCCATTAAACCATAATGGTTCCAAAAATATATATGGCCAAAATTATAATCAATTGGTTTCGGATTCTAGTGAGTATTTATGGAGAAATGCTTATATTGATGATGTGGCTGTTATGGAGATGGAATCTCTAAATAATAATCTTTACTATTCTACAGTACGATTGGATATTCAGATTTTTATGTAAATTCATAAAATATGGTGTACATTAATTTGGTTATCTAACAACACAATACCTTTATAATCTAATACAAAACTTAAGAGGTGTAAAATGGCAAGTGCAAATAGAATTTATTACGCCGTACAAGCTGTGCAAATGCAGGGTGTCAATGGTCCTGGCATCGATAGTAGTGCAGACGATGTTGGTTCATTTAGAAGCGTATTCGGCGTTCAAAGTGTTGGTATTTCAACAAATTTTAATCTAGAAAACGTTTTCCAGCTCGGTGAATTTGATACATATGACGTGTTGGATGATAATCCAGAGATCGAAGTTACTCTTAATAAGATTATCGACTATACCGATCCCCTTTATGTGCTAGCTTGTGGCGGCGCCGCCAATCCACCTAGCACAACAGGTAAAAACGTATTAGAGGTAGCATCTCGCAGATGCAATGTTAGACTATTTGTTGGTAGTGACGTTGATCATCAGAACGTTACTGGTACTATGCCCTTTGTTGTTAAGATGACAGGTATGTATTTATCTTCGGTTACCTATACTTTTGCTACAGATGGTAATTTTACAGAAGAAGTTACTCTTGTTGGCAATAATAAAGTATGGTACAATAACTCCGATGCTTTGACAGGGAATACTGCTACTGGAGAGCAGATTCATCCAACACCAGGAACAACAACCGGCTTCAATAACTTAAGAGCCACCGGTGTTGCTAGACGCTGGAATCTTGATCTAGCTACTTCTGTTTTGCCATCAGGCACGACATCATGGGATGGAGGTATTGTGTTACCTCACGACGGTACCAAGTTCGTTAATCCTCACATTACTAGCTTAACAGTAAGTTGCGATCTTGGTCGTGAACCACTATTCCAGCTAGGAAGTCGTAATCCTTATACTCGATTCGTTAACGTTCCTCTTGAAGTAACAAGCGAATTTGAAGTTGTTGCTACAGAGCATGATGTTAGCGCTAGCGACTTTGCAGCATCAAACGCTTGTCGTGCTGATACTCGCAATCTAAAGCCTCGTGAAATTTATTTAAGATTGTGTGGTCCAACAGTAAGCGATACCACAAAAGGTATGAATTTTTATCTTGGTAAAAACAATAGATTAACTAGTGTTAACTATAGTGGTGGTGATACTGGTGGTGGTAATGTTACAGTAACATATAGCTATACTGGATATAATGTATTTTATGTTAATCAAGGAGCTGCTCTTACTGTTACCAGTGCGCCATATAACGGTATTGGCTATAACGCTTGTGGTCGTACAGCTAGTGGTATTGAAGGATCTACTCCGAGCTTTGGCTCTGGTAGTCCAACAGCTAACACTACAGGTAGCACTACCTGATATTGAGTATTATTTAGATAATAACAGGAAACTCTTAACCCCCGGTTTTTGCCGGGGGATAAGTTTTTAAGACAATCAAGGATTAAGGAGAGATAATATGGATGATTTATTTATTATAATAGGACGATTGTATGTTGATGTTAATCAGGCTCAGAAGATACTAGAAAATTTTCAACAAAAACTAAAAGAAAAAGATCAGGAAATACAGGAACTAAAAAAGAGGATATCTCAAGATTCCTCTAATCTAGATAATGATACGGAACACTAATGATAAATTACTTTCTAGGATTATTGCTGGTTTCCTATATATTGAACATGACGGAAAAATATATATACTTAGGAGACCATCATCAGCTTTAAAGTATCGCGCAGATATTTTATACGAAAAAATATATAATGATAATTTATATAGCGATTGGTTTTTATTGCAGGACGTTGAGCATATTCTAGTCGAAAATGGAGTTTGGCGATTTCAGAATAATGATGTACTAAAGCAGATTGATAAACAGTTAGAAAATCTAAAAGTAGAATTATATCAAAACTATATACAACCAGCAAAAAGGAAAGATATTAAAAAGCAAATTAGTAGCATGAATATGCAAAAGGACAGGATACTAACCACCAAACACTCATTAGATCAGTATACATTAGAAGCTTATGCAGGACGTATTAGAAACGAATTTATTATTATGAATACATTATACTATAAAAATAAAAAAGTATTTAAAAATAAGAATAAAAAGAACTCTATTCTACTAAATAATATCACTTCTAAGATAGCCTCATCTCTACCATCTATTGCTGATATACGTTTATTGGCCAGATCAGAACTGTGGAAATCATACTGGTCTGCTTCTGGAAAAAGCAAAATTTTTAGTGGAGATGTATTTGATTGGACAGATGAACAGAGAGCACTTGTGAATTTATCAAAAATGTTTGATTCTGTTTATGAACATCCTGAATGCCCGCCTGATATGATTATTGATGATGAAGATGCTTTGGACGGATGGATGATTTTGCAAAAGCGTAAGCACGAGCAGTCCAAGAGTAAGCAGAAAACAGATAATATGTTGAACAGTGCTAGAATGAAAAAAGCTAATGAGGTATTTATTATGAGTAATTCTAATGAAGAAACACAAGAAATTCTCAATAATAATGATCCATTAGGTAGACATCGAATGAGAGAAAAATTTAGCGCAATTAAAACATCTCATACTGAGGGACTATCAGAAGCTCAGCTACCAGATGTACAAAGAGAATTAATAGATCAATTGAATCAAAAAAGAAACGCTACTATGAATAGGAAATAATTATGAATGAAGATAATGAAATATATTACAATCTTGAAAAAAGATTTCAAACTACTATGATCGGCGCTTTAGCTAAGTTCGAAGATGCTTTTGGTGCTCTGTGGGGACATAATAAGCATGAAAATGAACTAACAGATAAAGAATTAGATTTTAGAGACTTGTGGGAACGTACTAGGATGCTTATATTAAATAACGGTAATCATCAAATGCGTTCGGCTATTTCAGAGTTAACTAAATTTATTAGATCCAAACACAGATATCACTATAAGTTCTATGTGAAACCAAACTATCCAGAAAGAGGAGATGACTATGAAGGCTAAGACTTTTAAGATTAAGATCAATGAAAAAGATACGGAATTTTTAGTTAAGACACCATCTATTAATGATCAGCGCGAAGCTCAAAAGATTTATAATCAGGCATTTACTGATGCTATTAAATCTAAATGTGTTGTTAGGGCAAAGATGGATGATTTACTAGAAGAACAAGGATTATGGAATCAAGATAAGCAAATTAAGTTTAATAAGCTTCAGCAGGATATTTTGGATTCTGAAAGAAAACTTGCCAAAGGCGGTATCTCCCTCAAGGAAGCAAAGAATATTGCTATTCAGATGAAAAGGGATCGAGATGAAATTCGATCATTAATCTCGGTTAGAACATCTCTGGACAACCATAGTGCAGAAGGTCAAGCTGATAATGCTAGATTTAACTATCTAGTGTCAGTATGCTTGGTGTATAACAATAGCGAGAAACAGCCATATTTCAATAATATGGAGGATTATCTAAATAGGTCAAATGAAGAGGTAGCTATTGTGGCTGCTCAGCATTTAGCCTCTATGTTATATGGATTAGATAATGATTATGAACTGAATTTGCCAGAAAATAAGTTTTTGAAGAAGTATAAATTTATTGATGAAAAACTCAGATATATTGATAAGCAAGGTAGACTTACAGATGCCGATGGTCGATTGGTAGATGAAAATGGTAGATATGTTGATGATCATGGCAACTTTGTAGATAAGTTCGGAAATAGGGTTGATAAGGATGGAGAATATGTTGTTGAGGCTCAGCCATTTTTAGATGATGATGGCAAACCTGTTATTATATATGAAGATAAACAAGATGAACCAACACCACAACCCACATTACCAGCACCCTCAACAGAAACGGTTGTTCAAGCAACTGAGCCTGTTCAGGTTGTTAACGAAATCCAGCCCGCTGTCATCGAAACAGTTTCTGGTAGTTGATAGTTTGTTGTTAGTTAACCTCTGTATTTGTGTACAGCTAATAGCACCAGCAGACTGTGCTCTGTTGGTGTTATTTTTTGTATAATCTAGGACTATACAATATATGGCTAAAGCTTTTAATCTTACAGCTGAACTAAATCTTCGTGGCCCATCTAATTTAAAACAATTAGCAGCGTCTATACGAAGAGAATTGGGCACAATAGACGCTAATGTAAATGTTAAAATAGATAGAGGTGCCGAAAGATCTATAGTATCTAGCACCACAGCACTCAATAGACTCAATAGAGAGCTACAAACAACAGCCACAGCGTCCGCAACATCAACAAATAATATCACTAATTTAGTTGCAGCATTAAATAGTTTAAGTGGTGCTCTGAGTGGTTCTAATAATTCTATGCAAAGAATTGTTGCAACATCAGAGCAAACAGTTCAACAAATGTCTCGTATAAAAAAGAATACGGCAGTAGCAAGAGATGAGATGGAAGAATTCGGACGTCAGTCAGCTCTTGCCGTACGTAGATTTGCAGCATTTAATTTTGCTACATCTATTATTTATGGTTTTTATAATGCTACATCTAAAGCTCTTGGCGAATTTATAGAATTTGATAGACAATTAATTAGACTAACACAGATTACGGGCGAATCATACTCTGAGTTGAGTAGAATTACAGAAACTATTACTGGTTTATCTACTGGATTAGGCGTTGCATCCAGTGATTTAATACGTATATCAGATACTTTAGCACAAGCTGGTCTAAGCGCACGAGAAACAGATCAGGCACTAAAAGCATTAGCATTAACAGCATTAGCACCATCATTCGATGACCTCAATAATACTGTTGAGGGTAGTATTGCGTTAATGAGACAGTTTAAAATAGGCACAGACCAATTAGCAGGCGCTTTAGGTTCTATTAACGCGGTGGCCGCTGGTTTCGCAGTAGAAGCTAGCGATATTATTACTGCTATACAGCGTACTGGTGGTGTGTTTGCCGCTGCTAGTAAAGGAGTAAGTGAAGGAACAGACGCTCTTAACGAATTTATTGCAGTATTCACAAGCGTTAGAGCCACAACTCGTGAAAGCGCAGAAACTATTGCTACGGGTTTAAGAACTATTTTTACCCGTATCCAAAGAGAAGATACAATACAAGCCCTAAAAGAGTATGGAGTAAATCTCTTAGATGTTCAAGGTAAATTTGTAGGAGCATATAAAGCTGTACAGCTATTGAGCGAAGGTTTAGGCAAACTAGATCCGCGAGATGTAAGCTTCTCTAGGATAGTAGAAGAACTCGGTGGATTTAGACAAATTGGTAAGGTTTTACCGCTTATTCAAGAATTCAGCACAGCACAACAAGCCTTAGCAGTGGCTCAAAGAGGACAAGACTCTTTAACTGCTGACGCAGCAAAAGCTCAAGGAGCATTATCTGTACAATTTTCAAAAACTAGAGAATCTTTCGTAGCCCTCATACGAGATATTGGAAATAGTGATAGCTTTAAAACATTAATTAGTCTTGGATTAACACTAGCAAATACCTTTATCAAAGTCGCAGATTTTGCTAAACCATTATTACCTATCCTAACTACTATTGCTGCAATTAAAGGAGCAAAGGCGCTAACTAGTTTTGTTGGTGGATTTGTGGGCGGACTTAGTAAAGTTCGTCCTGGTAAAGGCGGCGGCGCAGAAGATGTAGCGGCTGATGCTAGAGCTAATAGCGCAGCAGCTAGTATAACAGATAATAGTAGATATCTCGATGCAAATACTACAGCACTGAATAATCTAGGTGGTTCCTTAAATAATCTTACATCAGCTATTAGTCCCCTACAAGCCTCAATAGAAAATTTAGCTAATTCCGCTATATCACAATTAACTAATGAAATTGTTACACTAACTAATTCATTATCCGGAGGTGCAGGACCAGGAGGTCCGACTGGACCAACACTAAATAGTGGTGGAATTGTTAGAAAATTTGCTACTGGTGGAGTTGTTCCAGGATCAGGTAATAGAGATACTGTTCCGGCAATGCTTACTCCTGGAGAATTTGTTGTTAATAAAAAAGCAGCCAAAGCTATAGGAACAAATAAATTACACGCTGTAAATAGATATGCTGGCGGTGGTATGGTTGGTATTGAAAAACCTATTGGTAAAACAGCATATGATGGAGATACCACTACTGTTGAAGTAACTCCGAGTCCACAAGTTTTTACAACAACAAAGACCAGATTACTTGAATATGATGCATTTGAAGTTAAAGGAGGTACACCAGAAGAAAAAGCAAAAGGTAAAGAATCTAAAGATTTAGCAACTACACGCTATCAAAATAAAGATGTAACTGATTTATTTCAAAATATACCAGAACAAGGAACAGATAAGAATGGAAGATTCTTTTATAAAGACAATGATTTTGGAGATAGCTTAGTTGAGAAAGGATTAGCCATACCTTATTCGGGCAGTGGACAAAGAGCTACGAAAAAATCTTTTGGTGGACTAATAGAAAAATTTGCTACTGGTGGCAAAGCTGGCATAGATAAAGTTAATCAAATTACAGAAGTAATCGATGGAGATACATTCAGAGCCGAGGTTACTCCTACAGTAGATCCGTTTGAAGCGACGTTCAGATTAGCTGGAGTTGATACTTTTGAGACTAGACGTAGTACTAGTAAGATTACTAGAGATAAATATGAAACCATAAAAAATTTCAATAAGAATAATGCTAATAGAATAGGTAATTTCCCAGATCAGGAAGAAGCGTCGTTATACGGCAATGAAATTCCTATAGGCAGAGAAGCTTTTGTGGCTAGAGGAAAAGTTACTGCTTATGATATGGGTGAACAAGCTAAAAATTATTTGACACAAACTGTTACAAATAAGAATTTCGAACCACTTGATCAAGAAGGTGGTTTTGGTCGATATCTAGCTAAGCCCTCTTTCAATATCCCCGAAGAGTATACCACTGGCAGATATGGAGATACGGAACAATATGCACTTGGTGGTTCCGTTATTAAATTAAGAAAAGGTGGACCAATAACAATACAAAATATTAAAGGTACAGGTAAACGAGGCTTTGGCAAACAAACAATATCACAAATTATGGAAGATACCGAGGGATATCTAGAGGATGATGACTCTGTCAGTGCAGATATCTCTGAAGAAGAAATAGATAAAATTCCAGACACAGACAAAGAAACTATCATACAGTCCTTTCTGCAAAAATCAGGTACTCGTAAAAACAGTAGAACTTTGCAAGCAAAAATTAACGACCCCAATGTTACACAAACTTCTCTTAATAGTACATATAATGCTCTTCTCGGACCAGCAATAGAAGAGTATATTATTCAAAGCGCTAATGCTAATCAAATTTTATCAGCAGGCAGAGTACCTCCTGGGCCTAAAGGGTACTCTAGCTCCACCAATGTTCCTATTGATGCTATTATTGACAATCAATTAACAGAAATAAAATTTAAGAAAGAGCCAACATTAGACGAAGAAATTTTAAGCAAATTATTAAGATATAATTCTGATAATGGACTTACTACATATGGAAAAGAGAACACTCAATTTGCAGAAAATATTCCAGGAGATCGATACAAAGATCTAGACAGAAATTTAGGTAATGTTGTTCTACTCAGCGGTCAAGCAGCAAGACAAGATTTTGATAACTATATTAATACTGAATATCAGCCAGCTAATACAGATATTGCATTTAGAAACACTGGCGGCATCATAAAAAGATTTATGGCGGGTGGGTCGGTTTTCGGTATGGGCGAAACCAAATTTCCATCAAGGATTAGGAAAAAGTATGCAGAAGAAAAACAGAGTCTTGATGAGAGATTAAGAGCTAAACTAGCTTGGGATCCATATCCGGACAATGAAAGAATAACTGTTGAAGAAAGCAAGGTTCAAGAAGCTTTCCAAAGACCTTTTGATAGAACAAAATTTATTGAATCGTTTAAAGAGAAAATTAGTCGCAATACTATTTTTTCACAAATGGCAGATTTTGCAAAATTTATAGGACTACCCCAAGAAGAACTATCCAGAACCTTACCACTACAATTAGATTTTGGTGGATCAGAAATGGGTATCTGGGCCGCAGCTTCTTTTCAGCAGGGAGCTAGAGGATCTAGACCCTATGAAGGATATGACTTATCTAGATTCGGATATGGAGAAGCACAGAAACAAGAAGCCTACGGATTACAAAAACTGATAGAAGCTAAACAAAAAGAAATTAAAAAAATCAGAAAAACTCCAGTTACAACTTTTGATGATGGAAGTTTTAGCATTGATAATGCCGCTTATGGTAAAGCCGACAATGAATTAAGAGATCTAAAAAATAAATTATTTAAACTGGAAAACCTTAAAAGAGAAGCTCAAAAAAACGCTTTAGATGAGCAACAACAAATAGCTGCCTCAACTGGTCGTGGCACGGTTAGTTTTGCTGCGCCTTTGGGTCGGTCTGCCACCACAAAAAATGATATAATGTACCACGAGCTGACACACCAATTATTCAAAGGATTAAAAAATAAGTCAGCTGATAGTTTTGAAAAATATAAAGAACGAGTTGTTTCTTTGTTTGCTGGCGATAATAATGAATTAGCCGATGCCTTTGATGCTTTATCTACAGGTACGGATGGTGGATATACTAGTGCAGATGTTGTATATGGTAGAAGCTATAAGATGAGCCAGCTACAGAATATGCTCATGAATTTTTATCGTCAAGGCTCATCTTTAAGTAGTAGAGAACCTAAAAGCATTCCAGAAGATATAACAAAAAATATTTCTGGTTTAAGTAAGCAGGGGGATATTGCTAAAAAAGCCAGAGAATTTAGACCCATAAACCCCAAAGTTAACGAAGCTCTACTAACTGGACCATATGCTCTTAGTCAAGAGGTTGTAGATAGGCTTGAAGATGCTGGCAAAGAAGAATTTTTAACCACCCTAATACAAAAATTACCAGTATTAGATACTAATTTACAATCAATTTTAGATAATACTTTAACAGAATTATTAAGTGGTTCTGGTATTAAACGACAAGCATATAATGTAGGTGGTACGGTTCAAAGATTTGCAGACGGTGGCGGGGTTAACAGAACGAAATCTGCAAAAGTCGCCAAGACATTACAGCCTAAAACAGATGAGCCTCAATTATCATTTCCAGACATACCCACCGACACAACAGATCAACTAAGAGCAGCGGTTGAGGAAGATAAAAAACGTAATGGCACATCGTATATGTCTATGTGGAAAGATTCTATTATAGATAGGCTTAATAGTGCTTATAAAGGGGTAATATTCCCAGGAAGCAAGCCGACTAAAGACGCAATTACTCCAGACACTATCATTAGTGTGAGTACAGATGATGGTTATATAGATGTAGCTATTAGAACCTTAGAAAACGATTTGAAATATATTAACAGTGTCACTAATAAAAAAGAAGGTTTGGTCGCAACTAAAAATAGTTCTGTTGGAGATATGCTAGATAGTATTAGGGCATATCAAGCATTCGGCTTAGATTCTGCCATAAATGAGTATGCATCTATTGGTAAGTTAGACACTAAATTAGGCTCTATTCTTAGTGATGAAGACAAAAAGAAATATGCTAAAATTATAGATAGGCCATTATCATTTTTCTCTGATGCTTTGGATAGTGCTATGCAATTTAATATGCCTAGAATACTATTCTCAGGCTTGGGTGCTAGTAAGCAAAAGTTATTAATAGATTCTGCTGGTGTGTCTATTAATAGTGAAAAAGATATACAAAAACTTAAGGGTAAAACTGTCAGCACCCCATCGTTTTTATCAAGCTCAGATTCCGAAGAGTCCGCTTTAACTTTTTCTAGAACAGGAATTATGAGGATATTAACTAATAAAAAACGCAAAGGGCTGGATGTAAACAATGCTAAAATATCGTCTATAAATAGAGAGAAACAAGAAGAAGGAACTACGCTGGTTTATGATGACAAAAGTGGCTTGTTTGGAGAACAATTTGCTGATGATATGGACTTTGAAAGTGAATATATTTTCCCAAGAAATACTAAATTTAAAGTTCTAAAGGTTAAAAGCTCAGTATGGAATAAAGATAAAAAACCATCAGATACATGGGGAATAGACTGGGATGTGAAACAATTAAAGGACGGAGGAATAGCGCAAAGAAAAGTCGGTTATATCGATTATGATGTGATATCAAATCCGTCTAATGAAGAAATTATTAAAAAAGGAATGCAGGAAACTGGAACTACTGGTCCTAGACTATATGCTGATTATCTAACACAATTAGCAGTTAAGGCAAGAAAAGAGAGCAGTATAGAAAAATTAAGGGCTATTTATGGAGCTGCTGGATCTGGTAAAACAACATTGGCCCGAGGTCAAGGTACCGACGATGCTATTCTAAGAAAAACAGAAAGATTTCCTATACTGACTCCAGATGATGTTAAAAAAGCCACTGAAATATTGGTGTTAAGTAGTAGTGTATCTAAAGATAAACTAGATGAGGTTTTTTCACAAGCTGATCGAACATATACTCTTAGTTCAACAACTAAACAAGAAAAAGATAGAGTTAGATCCCAACGAGCTGGCAGAGACGTTACTGGAGTAGGATTAGAAGGCCGTAAACCAGGTGTCACATCCAATGCTGCTACGGATACTGCTGTTGGAGAAGCATTATTATCGGATAGATTAGGTGCAAAATCAGTAGTATTAGGCAGAACAGAAGCTGGCGGACTACGACGTAAAAGAGGTAATGAATTAGTTGAAATAGTTAAGAAAAAAATTGGTTTTACTTGGGGTGGATTTGCTCCTATGACAGCTGGTCATGAAAGTATTATGGATGCGGCCGCTGCTATGGGATATTCTCCAGAGGATTTTCTATATCTTGTAGGAGCAAATGAAGGAATAACTGCTGGAGATCCTTCCAGTTATAGAACAGCTATTTTTGATCAGGACGCAAGAACTATTTTGGCCAAGGCTGGAGCCGGAGCAAAAGGAGCAACAGTATTACCTAAGCCAAGAGATTTTGAAGTTCCTCAAGCTTTTGATATATCCGAAGAACAAGATACCAGAAGAAAAGTTTTGATTCCAGCTAAGGGTAGTAGAGCATTTGTTGCGGATAAAACACCAGAACAAACTAAAAAATATAAGGATGCAGGATATGCAGTTACTAATTTAGAAAGAACCGGTGGAATTAGTGGTACGATGGTAAGAGATCTTATAATGTCAGGAGATATGGCTCAATTACAAGAAGTACTTAGTCCTGGTGTTTATGAGATTATTTCTAATAATATTAGTAGATTACAAAATAGAGCTAATGCACTACCAGCTATTATCGAACAAGTCAAAGCTAATCAAGGAGTGCAGTTAACTGATATAGAAACACAAATTAGAGCACTTGGTATTAGTCGTATAGATAGTAAAAAAGTTGCTAGCGATCCAGAATATGCAGCAAAAGTAGAAGTATTACAAGAGTTAAGAGCCAAGAGAGATAAGATAAAATCAGCGGCTTCTTTTGAGCCATATAGACTATTAGATGATTTGGCTAAGTTACAACCAGAAAAATATGGATTAGACCTTAGTACATCGGCCACAACAGAAACCACACCTATTAGAACTGTTAGAATGAATAAGGCACAAAAGGCCAATATTGGTGGATTAATACGCGCATTTGCAGAGGGAGAAGACGCATCATCAGAGTTAGATCCAAAAATTGTTGAAGAAACTAAAGCCTATGGGAAATTACAACCCTTAATCTTAAAAAGGCTATCAGATACTGGTGAACCGGTATCTCTAACTGATGCTATCAAACAAGTTATGGTCAAACAGTTAAGTGCCCTTGGTGGAGCAGCAGGGGTGGCATCCTTAACACCAGTACCTCCAACATTCAAATTAAAATTACGTAAAGATAATATTGAAAAGGGTTTAATTGATCTAAAAACCGGAGCCACATATATCAGTAGCGCTATGGAAAAGAAGGGCGTTTCTGATGCTGCTGAAGCCGAAAGATTAGAAGAATATAAAGCAAAAGCAATGCAAATTGGTATAGCCGGATTGGCTCCACTAGACTATAAGCCTAAAGAATTTGAATGGACAAATATAGATGATAATGGCACAGATGTTTATGCTATTGCTAGAGTATTCGATAAACAATATATGCAGGCTGCTATTAATATGCAGCGCAAATTATCTAATGTAGCTTACGAGGCCGCAGCTGAGTTTCAGGATATTGGTATCTTTGGAGGAGGTACTCCATTAGCAATAGATTTTGATGATACTCTGGTTCAAGGAGCAGAAATATTAAAGCCCGATGGCAAACCAGATGTAATGAAATATACAAAGCCTGATCTTGTAAAAGAAGCATTAAAAAAAGGAAAACTAACTAGATTAGGATTAAAATTAAAAACCCTGATAGATGCAAATCCAGACTTTATCAAACAGACTAGAATTTTAACAGCTAGACCTAAAAATAACGAGCCACTTGTTGCATCGGCTCTACAATCTCTTGGATTACCTTATACAGAATCTATGATCACAGGAGTTGGTGGGCCAGGGGTTAGCGATGTTGCCAAGGCCAAAGCCACCAATTTAGATATTACAGAAAGACTCATTGATGATAATTTGGAAAATGTCCAAGCCGCTCAAAAAAGTGGTAAACAAAGCTTTCAGTATAGTGAACTTAGACAGAGTAATACAGAATTAGATAATTTAATGGGTCAGGGTAATCTTGAAGGTGCAGCCACAGAAAAAGCATTAGCTATCCTTGGCGCCCCCATTAGACCAGATGCCAAACCTAATAGAGCTATAGACTATCCAGATGGCTTAGGCCCAGCCGCTCAATTTTTTACAGGACTACCATCTAATATACCTACTGAGGTAAAAAGAACTATAGATGGATCTAGTTTAGAAAAAGTTAGAGAAGAAATTAGAAGATATATCACAGAAGATACTTCTGCACAACAACCACAAACAATGTCTCTTGGCGGGATAATACAGAGGTTTGCGGTTGGAGGTCAAGCCAAACAGACTCCGGCACCACCTCCACCACCTCCACCACCTTCTCGTAAAGCCGATAAGACAAAATCCTACGAGAGCACCATACCTGACGATATGAAGCCAATTGCTGCTAAATGGCCTGTTGGCTATAAGATAGCTGCTGGAGATTGGATTCCACAAGGTAGTAAATCTATTGGCGTTGGACAGTTTGCCGGTGATGCTAAAGCAAAAACAGATTTTGGTGGTAGCGGATGGAAAATGAGATTAGATCCTAAGAAGGATAATGATAATATTTTAATTGCAGATTGGTTTGGAAAAAATAAACAGGCTCTTTCTGGATATAAAATTGCTATAAATACAGATAAACCTATATGGACAGCATATACAGAGCAAGGTAGTTTATCTGAAATACAGAAATATGCTAAAAAAGCAGAAACTGATTTAGGAAAATTTATTCAATTAAATGAAGTTTATGATAGTCCAGACACTATTATTCCTGGCACACAAATAAGCGGACGTTTTGAAATAAGAGGAGACGAAAGATCTAATACTCCAAGAGCTAAAGAAATTGTTCAAAATATAGTTAATCGTCGTAAATCATCTCAATATAAAAATTTATATGCATTATATAAAAAGAGTCCAACATTCACAGAAGGTTTCCCTAGTTCAACTTCTGGATACGGCGGTATTCCTGGCACATATTATTACCAGTGGCTAACAGGTCAGAAACAGCTATATGAAAGAACAAGAGATAGCAAAACCGCTACTATGTATGCAGATGCAGCAAAAGAAGAGATATCTTTTATAGAGTCTGTTTTAAAAGGTAATGTCCCAGAGTATACGGGATCTGCCAAAAAATTTGCTAGTGGAGGAATAAGTAAATTTGCTAGTGGAGGAACTGTACCAGCATTATTAACTCCTGGTGAAGCTGTTATAGGACCTAAGCTGGCTAAGAAAATAGGATACGGCAGGCTTCGTAAAATGAATCATGCTGAGAAGAATGGTATTGGTCGATATTCTGATGGTGGAGATGTTAGCATTGTTCCTGGTTCAGGCAATAGCGATACTTTTGGACCAGTCCCATTACCTGTTGGATCTTTTGTGATTCGCAAAAAGGCTACAAAAGCTTTAGGATTTAACAAAGGAGGAGCTGTTGGTATACAAAGATTCGCTATGGGAGGAGAGGTTCTAACAGGACCAGAAATTAATCAAGTAAGATCAGCAATAGCCACAGCGTTATCTTCTTTACCAAAAGAATTACAAAATAGTATTCGTGATCTTAAATTACCAGAGCCAGATACATCATCGTGGGATGCTTTTAATATATCTTTAAGTAGAATATTTAGGGGTGTTGATGCACAATTTGATACTTTAGGTAAAGATGTTGTAGAAGCTGTAAGATTTATGACAGGAGAAGGAAGAAAAGCTTTAAGTGATATAGAATTAGAAAGAGCAAGGACACAGCAATCAGAGATAGCATCTAATAGAGGATATAGTAAAGATGATATCTCTAAGATGAAAGAGGATGTATCAACGGCCTCTGAGGCTCGTGGTGCGGTACTGGGTCGTAAAAGAAAAAACAACGAAAGAGTTCAACAAGGAAAAGATCCATTCCCTGAGTTAGATTTGATGGAGACGATGAGAGCTGCTGTTGGACGCAGACCTAATCCTATCAGCATAACAGCATCTACTCCAACACCACCAGTTGAAGCTCCGCCAAGAGACGTAGAGTACTATCGTCAACGCATGAACTATAGTGATGTTAGCGGCAAACCAGATACTCCAATTAGCGATTCTGGCATGAAATATGCTGAAGAATTAACAAAACAAGATTCTTCCAAAGTTGATGCTTTAGTACAACAAATGAGAGACATGTTTTCTTCCGCTATGTCTGGTATTGGACAAGCACCAAGTGCAGCTGGTAAAAGTGAAAGCTGGGCTACATGGGATATTGGCAAGCAATTATTTATGAATCAAAATCCTGACCAAAGCTCTGATAAATACAAACTTGGCAATCCAATGCAAGATCCAAAGCTTGTATTACAGATGGTACAACGAATGGTTGGTTATGAAGTTACTGGTGGTGGACAAAGAGGTGGTAAGGCTAATAATATACCCTCTTTTGAGCTTGTAGAAATTGGTGCCAAAGCAATGGCTGAAAGCTTAGGAAAGAACCAAGCTGCCCTAGATGCTTTCTTAGATTTAGTAAGTGGGATTACCGCTCAAGATATAGTAGGAACAACACCTACTGGTGGCGCTCCAGCATCGCCGCCAACAGCACCGTCTCCGCCTGCTGGCGGACCACCCCCTGTTCCCGCTGGAGGATCTCCACCAACTCCACCACCTTCTCCTGCCGGGGCTGGAGGATCTCCTCCCACCCCACCTCCTACTCCTCCTGGCGGTGGATCTCCACCATCCGGAGATGCAGAGGCTATGGTTCAAAGATATATGATGGAACTAGAAGCAGCTGCAAAAGCTGTTAAATTTCAAAC
>Ga0214923_10002325_pt1 | contig 25440 bp, 34 predicted proteins | sample LL1510_MetaG_FD_177993 | JGI IMG/M metagenome (GOLD analysis project Ga0214923, IMG submission 177993) | Freshwater microbial communities from Lake Lanier, Atlanta, Georgia, United States - LL-1510 | ecosystem: Environmental > Aquatic > Freshwater > Lake | place: USA: Georgia | collected...
CATTTTCTTGTTCTTTATTTATAACCGGTCTATTTGCCATAGTGCGTGCCACCGACTCTGCACTTCTTCCAACTACATATCCACCAAGACCTATTTGTAACAATGTCCAAACATCACCTGGTAATTGTATTGTTATAGAAGCTTTAAAAAAAAATAATATAACAGGTCCTAACACATAATTCCAGACCAAAATAAATATTAAAACATACATCAAAAGTGGTCTCCATGAAGATGCAAACCATCCAGCTTTAGCTTCAGCTTCAATAATTTTAGCTGCAGCAGTTAATTCTTGTGTATTAGATTGTAATAATTGTGTTTGTAAATCAGCTTTTAATTTTGCTTGAAGATCTTTATCAGGAACTGATTTTTCAATTGTGCTAAATAGAATTTTTGCAAGCGGAGCTACTGCATTTAACATAGGTAGCATGATTTAGTACCACTTTGCTGATCTTTTTTTCTCTGGAAGTATGTTTCCTTGGCCTTGTACTACATCAGTTTGAGTTTCATTTGGTTTTGACATTTCAACATCAACTCCACCAACTAAATATCCATCAGAATTTGTAAATTTTGAATGATTTACTTCTTTAGATTGACCAATTTTTTTATTTTTGTTTTTCATAAGCTTTTTATACCTCTTTTTTATTGATTTGGAAATCTATTTTTAAGTTTAGCAGACAAAACAGTCTTTTCTAATGATGTATTTGCTCTTAATTTAGCTAAATCTTCATTTTGTTGTAGTTTTTGGTTGTCTGTAGACTGTGCCATCATAGCTTTCATCTTATCAAGATTGATTCTTTCATTACTCTCTTGTCTTTTTCTATCATTTTCTTGAGCAACAAGATCTAATTCACGTGATTTAAGTTTAGCAATTGGATCATTATCAAATTGTGATGTAATTTTTTTCTCTTCATTCATAAATTCTTCCATCATCTCAGCAATCAATACAGCTTTTCTTGATTCAATTTTTTCAGAAATCATTTTTACTTGAATTTGTACTTGTGGATTTTGCATTAACTGTGGATTTTGAGTCATTTGACTTATTTGTTGAATTTCATTTCTAAATTCCACTTCAACTTGCTCTTGCGCCATTAAAGAAATATGTTCAAAACAATTTTTTTCTAATGCACCCATAATCGGTGGAGCATTTCTTGCTATATTAGTTGCCATAAAATTTAAATGCGCAGTAATATGTGCTCTATGATCTTGTCCTGGAAATGCTTGAAATGCTTTCCCTGCAAGAGCATCAATATGTTCTAATGCAGGGTCCTTTGGTGTAGGTTGATCTGGTTTTATTAAAATACTATCAATATCTCTTATACCTAATGCTGCATACATATTTCTGTAAACTTCATACATATTATGAATTCCAGGATTAGCCATTGCAAGTTGTAATTCTGTTTGTGCAATAGATATTCTTTGTGTTTGTGAAAATATATTTGGATCTGCAACCGGAATGATATCTACTTTATCATCAAAGTCCGCTTGTTTAATTGTTCTTGCACCACCTACAACATCATATGGATATTCTGGTGGTAAATATAATTTAAATACATTTGCTAACAATTTAAATTCTTGTTTCATTGCTGCATATATTCTTTTGTGAATAGCAGACATTGTTCTGCTTCCTCTTTCCAGCAAAGCCACGGTCGTGCCCACTGCTGCTTGCTGATTCCCATCCCCTACTTGCATGTCAGCTATCGAAGCAAAGCGCTGACCTGCTTGAACCACGACCCCCATTAAAGCTAATAAAGTTTGTGACGGTTCTTTGTATGGTAAAGTCATAAATGCATCTCTTAAATTTCCTCCAGGAGCATCTACATCTCTCCATTCACCAGGTTGAATAGATTGAGCATCGTCTCTGATTCTAATTCCTCGTTGCTTGAATCCAGCAGGGAGATTTGACAATGTTCCTGCATCTAATAATTGTCTTAATGCTTGTGTAGCAGTTCTTGATAAACCACCTATCATTTGAATTAAACCATTACCATAGAAACCAAATCCTGGTAAAAATTTAAAGTGTACAAAGTAATTAATTTTATTTTTTAATGGATCATTTTGTGCATAATTACGTCTTATAGATAAAATTTCTCTAGATCCTTCTTCAAGAGTTACGATGTAAGGAAGTTTGATTCCAGTAGGCTCACCAGTCTGTGGATTTAAATCTTCAAATCCTTCCAGATCTAAATTAACATGACATTCATATAATGTGAAAACATCTTCTGTTTGACCACTCATAGTTACACCTTCCAATTGTCTTTCTTTAGATTTAACGTCATCTGCTTCAGTTAAATCATCAGAAGGTTTTAATTCTATGTCTCTGTAAAAACCTGCTACTTGTTGTTTTCTTAATTCATTTTCAGAAATTTTAATTACATGAACAACTGCTTCTGCATCATCAATACTATTTGCAGTATATGGAACGATTATATCTTGAGCTTGAATAAATTTAGATACTGCTCTTCCAAGAGTTTCATCGTAATAAACTTTTTTAAATGTTGAACCTGATAAAGGTAAATAAAATAACATCTGATCAAATTCTGGTTCATATTCTTTCATGACATCCATAATTTGATAATTCATAAATTCAGAAACTCTATCTGCTTGATCTTGAATGGCTGGAGTTTCTAATCCAATCACTTGAGTTCTAACTGGTCCTTCTGCAGGTAATAATTCTTTGTAAGCTAAAGCTTGAAATTGTGTAACTGCTTCTGCTAATACTGGATGCGTGGCACTAGATGCACCTTGAAATGGTTCTGTTCTTGATTCGTATTTAAATCCTAATAAATCTAATCCTTGAGTATAAGCTTTTTCCCAATCTGATCTTGAATCTTTGTAAGATTGTGTATCTTGATAAAGTTCTGATCCTAATCTTCCAAGAACTTGTTCATCTACAACTTCAGCAAGGTTTGCTCCAAACTCTGTACCTGCGGATAAATTTTTAGTTGGATCAAAATTTATATCAACACTACCATCTTCGTTTTCTGTAACTTCTGTTGGACCCGCAGGAGTTTCTTCAACAGATTGTGCAATCTGTTCTACTTCTAATTCTCCAGGTGTAAGCTTATCTGCTACGTTTGGTAGCGACTTGTCTATTTCTGCCATTTAATGTTTTCTCCGAGTTCACTGTTCTAACAGTATTATAGTTAATATTCAAGCCTTGAGGGCATGGTCCTGATTTAGGTGGTATTGTCTTTGTTAATCTTTTAATCACTAATTTAATCCTTTTTTAGTTATCTCACCACTTTCTTCACGTGCATCCACGCCTATTAACTTCCAGTCTTTTTCTTCTAAAAATTTTTTAGATGCAGGATCATATGTATCATATGTTTGTATAATTCCTTTACCTGTTTCTGGATCAACAGCGTATCTCATTGTATACCTACCTACCATTTTTTCTCTTTTCGGATCAAAAATAATAAAAGCACTATTTAATGGATCCTCCATTGGAAATAATTCTTGTGGTAATTTTTCAAAATTAAATGATTCTGGAAGATTGTCTAATAAATTTGTTCCTTTTTTATAAGCATCAATATAGTTATGATCACTTACTTTTTTTTCAATATCATCTAAAGTATTTGTAAGCCCACTATATTCTTTTGGCAAATTTTGTTTTATTTCATCAATACGCATTAGAATATCACTTTGTCTACTTTTATTAGTTCCTTCAGGTATTTTATATGGACTTGTTGTATGTTTTTTAGCGTATTCAGGTCCATATAATTTTTCAAGGTGAGAAGAAAAAGATAAATCTTTTTTTAATGATCCTAATAAATCAGTGATCATTCTTGCAAATTTAATTGTAGCAGGACCTCCACCACCAAAACCAACTCTTCCTCCAGTTGCTAAACTTAATACTCCTTCTCTAATTGTAGTATCTGGTTTATTTAAAGGTGGGATATATAAATCATCTTCTTGTGTTCCATCTGCATATTTAACTCTTCCACCATAAGCTAAATTTAATTCTTCTTGTGTATATTTTGGAAAAGCAATTGGACCAACTATAACATTAGAAAAAGGATCTTTTTTTAATGGTTCAGATTTTTCGTATTCTTCTTTTATTTTTGAGTCTTCAAAATATTTTTGATATAAATTTTTTTTAATTTCTTGTTCTTGTTGTTGCATAATATTATTTTGTCCAGGTACTTCAGTTTCACTAATATCTGGTGCAGGATATAATTGTTCCATTATTTTTCTTGTTTCAAAATTAACAAGATTATCGATTCTTTCTTTAGTTGGTAATTCTTTTGCTTTTTCTGCAGCGAATATATTACCTACTTGAAAAGGAGCAATATTAAATATTTCATTAAGAACTTTTCCTTGTAAACTTTGTTTACCTCCAATTTGATCAAAACTATCTATTCCTTCTGGTGGCTGTTGTTTTGCAGCAATCGTTGCATCAAATAATGTTTTTGTCATTAAAGGTCCAGCTGAAATAATTTGTGCCCCAAAATTTAAAACATCATCCACTGCTCCTTTAATTGCTCCATATTTAATAGAATCTGGAACAGAAAGACCTTTTTCTTGCATTTCATCAAAATTTAATAATGCTCCTAATGCAGCATTAAAAGGAAGTCCTGTTGTTTTTGATATATTAGAAGAATTTTTAATTATAGAATTTACAGCCGGAGATCCTGCTTCTACTAAATTATTAAATATTTTACTATCTATTATACTTCTCATACCAGGAATAATTTCTGCTGATAAACCTTTTTGTTTTAAAAGTCCTTTTAATAAATCATCTGCCTCTTTAGTTTTATCTTTAGAATAATTAACAATTGTTTTTTGAAGATCAGTATCTAACTTTTCAAAGTTAGGATGATTTAAACCATCATTTGTAATAAAACTATTAATAGCTAATTTTGCTTTTTTAAAATTAGAATCAGTTAAAGATATATCTGGATGGATAGCAGTAATTTCATCTTTAACTATTTTATATCTAGTTAAAGGAATTCCATATTGTTCTTCTGCTTTTGTAACAAGATTATTTATAGTTTTTACATATTCTTTTGCTTTTATTGGTTCTGCTTGTTTTGCTAACTCAATCAAAGTAGTTAATCTAGAATCAAAACTATTTCCTTTAATAAATCTATTTGTATAACTATCAAATGCTAATGCTTTATTTAAAGTTTCATAATCATTAATCTTACCTGCTCTTGCTATTCCTCCAACATGTTCTAAACCAAATTGAATTTGTCCTTCAAAAAGTTTGTTAATAGGATCAACTCCCATTTGTTTTGCATAGTTGTAATATGATGCTTCATTATTGATTGGAACTTTGACTCCAGTTTTTGTGGTATATGTTTTTGGTATTATTCCTTCTTCTTGAGCTTTTTTTAATAACTCTTGAGTTGTAATATTATATCGTCTATCAAGTCTCTCTTTAGTAATTCCTTCTCCTTTTAAAGGTCTTTCAGGTATTCCTAAAGATTCTCTTATTTTCTTTTTTAAATATACGTCTCTTCCATAATCTCCCGCTCTAGTTATTTCTCTTTCGTGAATATCTGGTAAATCTAAAACTTTAGATCCTTTAGGCAATGGATTTTTTGGATTATATGTTGTTGTTATTTTAACATAGTCTGGATGTTTCTTTTCTATAAAATCAATAAGATCATTTTTAAATTGAGTAGGAGCTCCAATTTTATTTTGATTATATAAATTTAAATATTTTTGTTTATTAGTTTTAATAAAAGAATCTACATCTTTTAAAACTTGTTTTTGTTGTTTAACATTTTCATTAATATTTTTGTCATGTAATTTTATAAAATCTTCATTTTTTCTAATTTTAGAACTAATTGCATTGTTTAATATAGATATATTATCTTCTGTGATTCCAATTTGATTATAAAATTTTTTGTTATTTTCAAAAAGATCTTTTCCAATATCTTGTAATGTTTTTCCTTTTTTTAAATCTACTTCAAGTTTTGCATTATTATAAAAAGGTAAATATTTACCTTTTGCTTCATGTGAAGCTAAACCTTTTTCTGTCATTCCAACAGGAAGATTTATTTTTAAATCATCTGCTATTTTATTTATGATACTGTCTTTTCCTGTTCTTGTTAATCCATACCCTTCTTCTTTTAAAATATTTATAATTTGTGCTTTATTATATTTTCCACTTTTAATTAAATTTTCAATTCTTGCTATTTTTTCAGGATCACTTCCTCTTGCAAATTGAATTCTTCCACCATCTGCAAGTTCTAATATATTAAATTGTGGATTAGGAACATCTTTTGCTGAAGGCATTGTAGGGGACATATCAGGTGGAGCATATGTTGGTAATGTTTCTTGGATAGCTACTCCAGGTTGTACATTTTGATATAACGGTATACTTCCTGTTTGAGGGCGTGCAATATCATCTTGCACTAGTTCTGGAGTTTGTTGATAGAAAGGTTGTTGTTGGATTAATCTTTCTTGTGCTATTTTAATATCTTCTGACGTAACTGGTTTTCTTGTGAGATAAGCCATTACCTCTTTTTTTTTATAATTGCTCATTTAAAAACCCATTAAATAATCTAAACCAACAGAACCACCTTTTGCATTTTCAGTTCTTTTTTTTAAAACTTCTAATTTTTTAATTTCCATAACTTGATCCTCTGGTTCCAGTTGTTTAATTCTTCTAGCTTCTTGCATACTGATTCCATAAGTGTCAGCTAAATCTATTGTTTGTTTCATTCCTTCTGGTAAATTTTCTCCTTTTGTAAAAAAATCTACAGTGTTATCACCATAAACTACAAGTCTTTTATTTTCAGGAAAACCTTCGGTGAATGTATTCCAAACATTTTCATTATTAGCAAGTTCAGGATTTTCTCTTATTTCTTTTATAAAATTTGGAAATGTTTTTTGTACATATTCATCCGTTGGATTTGCTTCAATAGTTTTTTGAATAATTTTTTCTAATACTTCTTGTTTTGTAAATTTTCCTTCTCCAGCTTTAGCTTTGTTAATTAAATCTAAAATCTTTTTACCACTACCTGTTTTAAATCCAATTCTTCCACCGTTTGCTTTTTTTTCAGGTTCTTCTAAAATTTTTTTCATTTCTTCTTCAGTATAAGATTCTTTTGGTCTATTTTGTTTAGGTTCAAATTCAAATTTTGATCTTGCTAATTTTTCAGCTTCTGTTTCTGTTTTTAAAGATCTAAGTTCTGGTACTAAAGAATCTAATTGTTCTAATGCACCTTCTCCATAAAGTGTTCTAAAAGGTTCTATAGGTTCTTTCATATTAATTGCTTCTTCAACGGTTATGTTTTTTATTTTACCTGCTTTAATATCATTGATTAAAATTTGTCTTGCAGTCGCTCTAACTAAACCTTCATCTTGTAATCTTGACATACTTTGTTGACTTTTTGCAAAGTCACCCACTACATCTTTCATTGTTAAACCTTCTTCTTTTGACAAAGCTTTTAATCTATTAAGTCTTGATTCAATATTTCCAGCTATAGTTCCAGGTCTTGCTGTTTGTCCAGCTTCTTCAATTAATTGTGTAATACCTTCTTTTGATACTGGTTCTTTAGTTTCAAATTTAAAAACTTCTGCAGTAACTTCTTCTGGTTTAACTTTATTTTTTAATCTTCTTAAATTTCCTTCAAAAATTAATCTTTCTGCATCATTCATTTTTGGAACTTCAGGAATAAGTTCTCTCATTTCATTATATGCATTCTGTGCAGCTGCATCCGATGCAGCTTCAATATTTAAATCTGTTTTAATATATTTTTGTAATTTATTACTTGGAAGACGAATAACATTTGTCTTTGTACCAATGGTGCTAGCAATCGCTTTAGGGCCATACAATGATTTAATTAATTCTAATAAACTTTTCATATTATCTTCTTAAGTTAGATAAATCTAATAATGTATAATTAGATAATGGGTTTATATTTTGACCTTGATATACAGTTTGATTTGTAGGTACTTGAACAGTTTGGGTCTTTAATAAATTTTCTAATCTTGTTCTAATTGAATCTGAAGTATTGTTTCCTGTTGATACATTAGTTAATGGAGCATAATTTTGTATTGTAGTTATTCCACCACCTCCTGTAGAAGTTGCTGGTGCTGAAGATTGAACAGATTCTGTTGCTTGTGAAAAATCATTTGGTGCAGTTACACCTCTTGAAATATTTCCAATTGCAGTATTAATTGCATTCATTGCAATTGCTGTTGGAGAAAATGCTGTATATGCATTAAAAGCTTGTCTTGCAAAATTTCCTATTTGACTCATGATTCCAGTAGCAGGTGCTGTTTCTACCGCAGGATTTTGTTGCATTCCAACTGTAGCTTCATCTGCTGCTGCTTGTGCTGCTGCTTCTGATGCTGCTTGATTAGACGCTGCATCATCTGCAGTTGAAGATCCCATAGTGTCTGCTTCTCCCATTCCCATTCCAGCATCTCCTGGTCCTGCTGTTCCACCATCATCACCTGCATCTCCTGTTGAATCTCCTTCTCCTCCGGAGTCTCCTCCTGAATCTCCACCATCACTACCATCTCCTCCGTCTCCACCTCCGTCGCCTCCACCACCATCTCCGCCTCCGTCGCCTCCACCTTCAAATTTTTTTCTTTTATATTTTTTAAGAATAGATTCTATCTCTTTGTCTGAAAGACCTAATTTTTTTAAACTCGCTATAAATTCATTATCAGAATTTTTATATGCAATTGCTTTTTCAATCATTTTAATAATACGTCTTATTGTTTCTTATAATAGGTTCGTCTTTATAGTCTTCAGGATGATCTATAAATCCACCTTGTCTAAAACGCATGACTGCTTGTGTCATAGAATCTACAAGGTCATCATGATCCCCATAAGGAAATGCTGCGCATTCCTCAATTACCTCTTGTGCAAATTCCTTTTCAACAGGAGCCCATATTTGACCTGATTCAAATAGTGGTGCCACAGAGTTAACTCTAGAGTGCTTATCATTCCCTCTAGAAGGTGTATAGTTTATAACAGGGATGCCCATTTTACGCAATTCATAAGTTAATGGTAATCCTGAAGCTTTAGCCTCAACCAATACAGTTTCTGGTTGCCAATACTGATATTGTTGATATGCTACACGTCGAAGCTCAGGAAATTCAAAACGATCTTTTACAGCATCAAGCAAAATGAGTTGAGGTCCTGAGTCTTCATTTCTTTGAAAAACTCCCCATGTTGTTATTGCTGAGTAATCCGCTGATTCTTTTTTTAAAAATGCAGTATCATAACTTTGTATAACATGTTGTAATGGTGGAATATAATCCTTATCCCATTTCTGCCACCACTCACGTTTTATAATTGCACCTTCTTCTGATGTTGGATTTTGCATCCATTGTGCATTCCATTTTTGTAAACTGATGGATGCTTTTACTCCTTCTAATTCATCTAACTTCCAAAACTCTGGCCATACTGGTTTACCACTTGGAAGTATTGCAGGAAATTCTATGAGTTCCCATTTATCAGATTTAATGTTCCCCGATTCTCGCAGCAAGCTTCCAGTCAAATCCTTTGTGTTCCATCTTGTCATAACGAGTACAATTGCTCCTCCTGGTTGAAGTCGCTGCCTTGGGCCGGACGTGTACCATTCGTGGGCTCGCTCTAATGCATCTATGTTCATTGCATCTTGTTCAGAATGCGGATCATCTATAATTAATAAATCTGCACCTCGACCTGTAATAGCGGAACCAACACCGGCTGCATAATATTCACCGCCTTGTTCTGTTTCCCATTTACCAGCAGCTTGAGAATCTTCACGAAGCCGAGTTGGAAATATTTCTTTGTACTCTGGCATGTCCATTAAAGTTTTAGCTTTTCGACCAAACCTTACAGCGAGTTCTGTAGTGTGAGTCGATTGAATTATTTTTAAATTTGGTTTACGCCCGATCATCCAAGCGGGAAGCAAGAAGCTGGCGAACTCGGACTTTGTATGTCGCGGCGGCATATTAATAATTAATCTTTTGATTTTACCATTTGCCAAGTCATTAAACTTTTCTGCAATTCTTTTGTGATGGGAGCCTTCAATAAATTCTGGCCAGACACGTTTTACAAAAGACATAAAATCATTTTGTGATTTTTCTATTGCACGTTTTTGTGAAGCTAGTGTCGCGGCTTCAATAAATTCTTTTTGAATATCAGGTGGTAATAAATTTAATTTCTCTAAAGTCAGTTTCATAAAATTTTCCGCAAAATTTTTTAGGATTAATTTTGGAACCTTGAAAGTATTTACAGCTTATAAATGAGTAAATCAAGCGATAAAGGGTAGACTTTAGGGACCCCTTTTTTAAAAAGGGGATTGGTATTTACCGAGGCAAAGTTAAATCTAAAGTGGATGGGACCTCTACGCCCCCGCCACTCGATGCTCGCACCGAGCGGCTAGAAGCTAGCGACTAGACTCAGTCTAGTAGTGTCATGTATTCGTTAGGAAAATGTTTAGAGAACCAACTCAATCCCTTTTGCATAAGATCATACTCTTCTGTAACCTCGGCACCTTTAATCATATCATACACAGCAACAGCAAACCAAGGTAGGCTCGCAACTGTACCGCTGTACATATTAGGTACATCAATTAGTTTTTCTTTTGGGTCTAGATTTAAATCTAAGTCAAAGGGTATTCTATACTCTTTGCCTTGCCAGTTTATTACATGTAATGGTTTAGTCATGTTATACCTTTCTGTTAGTTATTAATTACTATATCCTCAACTGCATTGCTGTTCAATAACTTTATAGTTGTATCTACATATGTACCACGCCACCCCTCTTTAGTTTCTTTCTCAACTACTATTGGAGTCTCTTGTGGTTTAGTATTTATTCCAACTACAGTCATTAACTGTGTTAAATGTTTAGCTAGCCAATCTTGCATACATCGTTCGTCGCAAAAATATCTTTCCCAGATATAACCCCAAGAGTGAGTTGTTAAATCATATCTTGCGGCACGAGTTCTAAGAACTTTGTTTCCTTTTGGTCCTCTTATTCTGGACTGAGTTTTATATGTATGACACTCAGGTCCTTGGCAAATATGTCTATTCATTTTTAGTTATCCTTTCTCTCAACTAAAGTTATATCGCCACTTGCAGTTCTATATCCCTCGCTGTCTAAATCATAATAAGTAAAAAGACTTTCATTCTTTTTAGATATCCATTGTTTAGATTGTTCAGTCCATACTCCAGCACGAGTTATAAACTTGCCATACTTTTTAGCAAAGTAAGTTATATTAAATTTAGTACCCTCTTTAATGTTAAACATATTATACCTTTCTGTTAGTTATGTAGGGGATTATATAGGATATAATCCCCTATGTCAATACTTAATGTGTTGCAACTGCAGATTGTCTTGCTTTTTTAAATTGAGCAATAACAGCTTTGTTATCTTGTTTAACTCGTCTTGATTTAATAAGACTAGCTAAGTTTTCTGGTTGATAGATAGTTAATGATACTCCAGCAGTTCTTTGCAATTCGTTTTCATTAACATTCAATCCCAAAGCACCACACAAGTCGATTGCGTCTTTAACATATTTATAATCTTTTAATGCTAAAGTTATATCTCGCATATCTTTCTGTATTGCTTCCGCCCAACTATAATGAGATTGAACAAAAGTTTGTTTTGCATTTTTAAATGCTCTCATCTGTTCAAACTCTTTTGCAGTACAAGGAATAGTTCTTGAACGACAATAACTAGTTCCAATTACATATAAAGAATATTTGTTTTTCCATTGTTCAAATATTCCTGTTCCATCATTATATCCCAAGAATTTTTTAATCTTATCTTGTTCTTGAGTTAAGTGTGGGTTATGACGATTTTCTTGGTGTTGAATATTTATTTCAGGATTTAACCCAGCATTCTTTAAATCATCTCTAAAGTATGCAACAGCAAAATCAAGTCCACCAAATCGTCCTGACATATTAGCGTCCATTTTAAAATCGAAATGTTCGCTGTTCTCTCTTTCGTTTTCAGTCGTTTCAATTTCAGTATTAGCAAAATAAAAACAACTGTCCTTAGCCACAACATCACACGCATTCCCATATTTCTTTTTAAATGTTTGTAAGGTTGCAACATCATCTTTTGGATATGCTCTACTTACAATAGCAGTAGCTATTTTAAATGCACTATCGTATGCAGTAGTTATATCCTCTTTAGCTGATTTAAAGTTTTCAAGTTCAGGAGTTTGTTCATTCTCAAAATGAGATAAAATCAAACCACCGATTTTTTTTCTTAAATCAGTATTTAGTCTTAGTTTGCTTGTAGTCATTTTATACCTCTTTCATTGTTAGTTATAATTATTAATTTATACTACTTGACAATAGCTGTCAATAGGATTATATAGGATATAGATTATGAAAGGTATAGTTATTGTTAATATTAATTTACTCTCGCTGTATCCTCATAATTTAGCGTGGACAGAGAGTAATCTTCCTGGCTTGAAGGGGAATAAAGCCATAGACAAGTGCAGTGTACACATTAGGGACGGAAAGATCGCACTACGTTATTAATACTCGCCCCGAGCTATGCGACAAAATTACGCGCCTGTAAACCTTGTAATGTTAACAGGCGCAACTAAAATGAGAAAGTTATGATTGATATACATTTAACAGACCTGCTTCTAGCAGCTATCTTGTTTACATTGTGGTGGATGGTATGGCAAAAATAAAAAAAACATACCTGGACTTTACAGCCTATATCTGGCGGGACCATAAAGAATTAGATCCGGAATATATAAAGCAATGTAAAGCATTCCTGGCCCAGCTGCCGCGCCCTAACCCGTTTCAAGCTACAAGCAGCAAGCCTCAAGCTGCAAGCGACAAGCAGCAAGCACTTGACAAATCTAAATAGTGGATTATATAGGACATATGAAAGTAACAGAATTAGATCAAATCACCGGCACCCTGTCAAAGCCTTCTAAGATGCCAGGCTGGAGCTACGGTATACCTGCTAAAGAATGCAAAACAGGTTCTAAGCTTGCAAAAATACCAGGCACTGTCTGTCACGGCTGCTACGCTCTGAAGGGTTGCTATGTATTTCCTAATGTACAAGAAGCTCAGTACAAGCGACTAGCAGCAATTGATCACCCTCTTTGGGTCCAGGCAATGGCAGCTCAGATCTTACGCCATAAGTCAAAATGGTTCCGATGGCATGACTCTGGAGACATACAATCATTAGAACATTTAAAAAAGATATTCGAAGTATGCAAACTAACGCCAGATGTTAATCACTGGCTCCCGACGCGAGAAGCTTCTATTATAGCATGTATAACCCCTGAAGAGGTTCCAGCTAATCTTATTATACGAATTTCAGCAACTAAAGTAGATGGCAATCCACCTACTTTCTGGCCTTATACCTCCAGTGTAGTAACTGAAAACAAAACATGCCCTGCAGCGGAGCAGGATAATAAATGCTTAAGCTGTAGGGCGTGTTGGGATCGCAATGTTAAAAACGTTGCATATGGTAAACACTAACATGGCCCGATATCATAACTATCACTCATACCGGGGAGACTCGGGGTCGGGCCGTAACCCACAAGCCGCAAGCAACAAGCACCAAGCGTCAAAGCTGCAAGCAGCAAGCGTGCCAAGCTTCAAGCGCCAAGCGTCTTGAATTTTTGATATATTGATTCGAGCCCCAAGCAGCAAGCATCAAGCTTCAAGCCGCAAGCAGCGAGGGACTGGATGCTAGAGCCTTCATAAAGTTTTAGAAGCGAGTCTCTTTCAGAAGAAACTAGGATAAAAGTATTCTTAGGATGCCTTACATGGAAGCTAATTTGATGGGGACTTAGCTTAACAGAATTACCTTTTGCAACCTTTAATTCAACAGTAAAAAAAGTATGATTTTTATTATACGCCAATAGATCTGGAGTGCCAAAACCGCTTAAATTTTCTAGCCTTGTGAAAGATATTTCAGGCATAAATTTTTTAACTTTATGCCAAAGTTTTCGTTCAGGTTTCAAGGTAGCTACACCTTTTTCAAAACCTTACCCATTGTCCATCTTTCTTTGTCAATTGTAATGATTAATCTATGAGTTTCACGATTTCCAATTAATTTATTTTCCATTAATTGTATTCCAGTAATGTCATAAAATTCACCATTAGGTAAACAAACTTGAACACGAGCTTCTTTAGAAACTTCAGATCCTTTAAGAAATTTATCTAATGTATGTCTTAATGTTTTTCCTTTAATCATAATTTCTTTTTACCTGGGGCCCAGTATCCGAAGGCATAATCAAACATCTTCTCGTAAGCCGACCCCAGTAAGCGTTGGTATGTCCACTTGATTTATATCTAAAATTACCTTAAATGTCTAGTATGACACAACCAAAAAGATTAACAGAAATGCAAATGAAATTTGCATATGAGTTAGTTACAAACGAAGGTAGAAAGACTGGTGCGGAGTGTGCTATTGCTGCAGGTTATTCACCAGAAGCTGCAATTGTATATGCAAGTAAACTACAAAATCCAAAAGTATATCCATTGGTTGTACAATATATTGGAAAATTAAGATCGGAGTATCAAAAAAAATATGACGTTACATTTGAAAGACACATATCAGAACTTGCAAAGCTTAGAGACAATGCAAGAGAAAACAAGGCTTGGTCAGCTGCTGTCAATGCTGAAGTTGCTAGAGGAAAAGCAGCGGGGTTGTACGTTGAACAAAAGATTATTAGGACCGGTAAGTTAGAAGATCTTACTGCAGAACAGTTAGAGGCTCGTATGAAAGAAATTATAAACGAGTACTCACCGATCCTAGAGGGTGTTGTATTAGATGATATTAAAAAAGAAGTTAAATCTAAACAAAAAGAAATTAACTATTCTTCATCGTCATCATCAAAATCATCTGAATCAGAATCACAATCGTGATTTTCTAAGTCTTCAGCTTTTTCTCTGATGCTATCAATATCTTCTTGGATTCTATCAAGTATATCTTGAATAGATTCATTCTTTGGTTTTTTTGCCATAGATTTTCTCCATTGATTTGATGTTATTTGCGGGAATTACAGTACGATCGCCGTATGTAATTTCGCCCAAGTTGTCTATCTCATACGAAGAAAAGATCCAAACATAATCTTTAGTTTGCCTATAAATAAAACCAATTGAAATACAATGGCTTACATCCATTCTGTCAAATTCTAGATCAGTAGCCCATCCTGAATCAGAACAAATGTCTTCCCAACTTATTTTGTATAAATCATAATTAAATTTATTCATCCTCATTCCCTATATAGATGTTTTAAAAGTTTTTAGACACTTCATAACCCAAAAAGTTTGAAAAAACCTGTAACATTGTAAACATTTACAAAAAAGCCTTATATAGCAATGACTTAAGACGAAAAAATGTTTACAAATGTGTTTACAAATGTTACAAAAATGAAGAAAAGTATTTAAAATCAATGACATATTTTGTAAACACTTTTGTTGCATAAATACCACACTATTGAGGATTTACGCCATTTTTTAAATTATAGTACATGTCCACTCGTCTCAACCATTCCGACTTGTAGTCTCTAAAACGTTGTCCGTTGATTATAAATCTTTGAAAAAATAAATCAGGTGTACATACTAAAACCACTATTTGTTCTATATTTGTGTCATAAATACAATCATGAGCTGAACTGTATGCAGCACCTTGTAGATAATAATCTGTTATCCATTCATCTCTCTTTGGTTTATTTGATTGTTTAAAGTCAATAATACTGTCTCTTCCTTGATACACACCAACTAAATCTGTTTGTCCTGCATACAAATCTGGATAATATAGTACAACCTCATTGCCCCATATTTCTTGTAAATCACCTAATCCTTTATCAATTATAGTTTGTGCCATGCTCCTCGCCACTCCCCCCTCGTCGCTCAAATCTAGTAGCCCTTGCCCGTTTAAATGGTATTCCAAATACGAGTGCATTGCAGTGCCACGTGTTGCTGCAACATTTTTAACGCGTTCTGCTTCAACTTCACCAACCTTTGCTTTCCATTTAGCCAAAGACTCTCGTTTCTCGCTGCTCGCTGTTGCACCTAGTATCGTGGTCACAGAAGGGAGCTTCGAGGATCCAATTTCATAGTGTCTCTCGTCTTTAATCAAAGATCGCATAGACTTTGGGTACTCGTATAGTTTATTCCATTTCATTAGTGTAACTTTCTAGTTTTTTCATAAAGACGTTTTTCAATACATGCACGTAATATTGCACGTGCTTCTTGTGGATTCTTATAAAGTTTTTTAGACATAAATTGTTCAATTAATTCTTTATCAAATTGTTTTTCAGTTTTACGTTTCATATAAATACTCTAATAATGTAAGATAGTATAATTAAACCAACAATAAAGTTTCTAATTTCCATCCACGTAATATATCTCAACGCCCAACGTTTTCTGTTTTTTCGATACAGAACGATTAATTGTGTCTCCTGGTTTACAGTTATAACTTTGGCTCTTACGACGAGATATGGTTTTAACATCAAGTAAACGGGTTTTACCTTTCTTATCAACGACAATAAGATCAAACGGACATTGTGGATCCAATGATTTAGTAACATAATAACCTTTCTTTAAAAATTCTTGAGCGGCGATTAATTCTGAACATACTCCTTTTATTGTTTTAGTTGTCATTGTTAATTTCTATTTCTTCATTTTCATTAAAAATTTCTTTTTTATTTAAAGATAATTCCCACATTTTATATACAAGGTCATTTGGTAATCTTGATTCAATAGTAGGTCCTGTTGAATTTTTTTCATGAGTAGTCCATTCTAAATTATTAGGTCTATAATCTACCTTTAAACCATTAATATGATTAACTAAAACATGAGTTTTAGGATCTGGATTTGGATTAAACGCAAGACATACTAATTTATGCATTTGCATTTTTATATTAGAACCATCATCAAACATTAAACCTATTTGAGAATAGAATCCTTTATTTGGCATAATCCTTGGTAAAATTGCATATACAGATCTTTTTCTTTTAGTTTCTTTTATAACTTCCACCCATGGCCAAATTTGTTCTTTAAATATAGGCGCAACATTTTCAACATTATGAAAAAAATGAAATCCACCTGTAGAATGTATTTTATATTTTCCTTTTGGAAGTAATTTTAATTGAGGGTGATCTATATCTTCTAACGCTACAGTATTGGAAGGTATTGCATTACCTGTTTTTACATTAATAATTAAAGGTTCAAATAAAGTTAATTGCTGCATATAGCCCATATTATAATTGCAATAAATAGTATTATGATAAGACTTAATGAGGATATCCCGCCCATATAATTTTATTGTTAATATCGTAACCAGTTTGTAATTCTTTATTTCTTACATTTACAAATATAACATCCATACCCATAATCACAGCATCACCAATATTTATTTCATCAAAGGTTGCAATCTCAAAACCTATTTGATGTAAATAACCAATTACTTTACCAGCAGAAGGTGCACCAATATTATAATTATGTGGTTGTAATTCTAACCATAAATATTTTGCATTGTGAATAATTCCAGGAGATCCTTGGATAATATCAAGTTCAGCTCCTTGAACATCCATTTTAATTAAATCAAACTTTTGTGTAGGTAATAATGATTCTAATGTATAACATCTTTTTTTAATCGTTTTAAATGGAACATTGGTGTTTTCTTTATAGATTCCATTACCATGATTATTATTTTTATCATCACAAATATAATAATCTATTTCTTTGTTTTCTTTACCAAGCAATGCAGTCATATAAGGACCCACCTTTATTAAATCATTAATATGATCTTCATTAGCTTCAATCATTAATACTTTTGAATTTGGATATTCTTTTTTAAACTCAGTCGTCCATTTACCTTTATGAGCGCCGATATCTAATACAGAATCAAATTGTACTTTATGTAGTTTTAAAAACTCAAAAGCTTTAAATTTATAGATCATTATGAAACAATTATTACAGCGATCATGAGTAGCCAAAACAATATGGCAGCTATTACCCACGGATCTGGTTTATGATTTTTTAGATCCATTTTTTCTTTTCTTTCCAAAGCAATCCCATTTTTTGTGATATGCTTTTAATAGTTTAGCTATTGCTTTTTTATATTGAGTCATAGTCATTGTAATTGTCCCGCATCATCAAGATCATTAATAACATCTTCTGTAATATCAACTTCACCTTGATTCTTACAGTAGTCACAATCCATTGGTTGTTTTTTTCTATCATCATGGTTAAATGAATATACAAATCCATTACCATTACACTTTGGACATATTATTTTTCCACTCATGTTATTTTTACATCTGCAAATTTACGTTTACCATTTACGGTGTAATTCCAGATTATTCCTTTCTTAATTAAATCGTATCTTTTTAGTTTTTCAAATGTTTGCTTTGGATCAAATCCAGCAAACTCACATAGTTCAATAAAGTCTTGATTATAAACTTTACCAAAGCATTTAGATTCTCGCCACTCGTCTCTAGACATTGCAACGGTGCATATGCCAAAAGTGTCTTGAATCGCTTGCATAAATACTGCACGCCAAAGTTTTTGTTCTGGTGTTGCAGGTCTTGCATCAGCTTCTAAACTACTTAAGTTTACCATTTAATGTTCTCGCTTTCTCGTTAACCAATGTTTTTATAACTTGGCTACGACTTAACTTAACATCTGATTTAAGTTTAGTTTGAAGTTTAGTTACAATTGTATAAGTGTCATTATCAACAGTTATGTTTTTGTATTTACTAAAGTCAGTCATTTTTACCTTTCTTGTTAGTTTTATTTATATATAGGATATTAATATAGATAAGTCAAGTTATTGTTTTCTACCTTGTCCTCTATATTCTTTTCGCGTATTACGTTTATTAGGACGTTTTGAATGTCGTCCAGGTCTTTTCTTATTGGTTTGCTTTATAAATTTTCCGTTACCTATTGCTACTTTTCGTGCCATGTCTTTTTATATAATCTTTATCTGTCTCATTAAGTTTTAAATACTTTATATGTCCGTTGATATATTGTCTAGTATCTTCACCACAATTTGTGCATCTATAATAGTCTTGTACAATTGCTACTAGAAATGCTTCTGTCTTACATTCAGGACAAATTCCAAGAACATTATCAATAAACATAGATGAATTAAATTTTAGTTTTTGCATTACATTACTGTGTAAATAATCCTACCATTTAATTTTTGTGCATTCAAATATTGTTTTCTATTACCTGAATCGTTATAACTGCAATGAACCCATCCAGAATTAGGATCGTTAGGGTTCCAAAATTCTAATATACATTGATCGTAATCAAGATTTTTTACTATCCAATCACTTACGTCTTTATTATGTATGCCAAATAGTTCAAAATCGGCCGCCTGTCCCTTGTATGTTGACTCCCGCTGCTCGATCCTATTGCCTCGCATAAAGCTGCTGATCTGTAGCCAGAAGAAATAGATACTGGAATTTTAAAATGATTTCTTACAGGTTGTAATATATTTTTACAAAGTAAAATTAAATTAGTTACATGTTCATCACTTGGTTCATTTGGTATTCCAAGTCGTATTGCTTCTTGTGACTTTGTTAATTCATCTAATGTAAAATTTTCACTTAGTCTCATAAATTAAAAATAATATTACCATTTTTTTAAGGGACAACTTGCGTATTTTAATTTAGTTTTCCATTTTAAAGGACAACCACATTTTCTACATTTTATTTTTTCTTTATTATAATGTTCACATGGCATACAAATATTTAATCTATCTTCTTGTGTTTTTTCATCAACTAAAATTATATTTTCTAATAGCATATTAATTATTTATTTCTTAATCTTTGTATAACTTCAATAACATGTTTTTCATATTCTTTATTTGTTGAAAAGTTATCTAAAGTTTTTGCCATTAAAATAGGATCTTTATTTAATGTAATTTCCCTAACTTTTCTAAATTCTGAATACGCTCTTTTTGTATTTAGAATTTCTATGTAATATCTAACAGATTCGCATTTGTTTTTAAAGACCCTGACACGCCATTCTATATGATCTGGTTGTTTATATGGCAACATTCCTTCTTTTGACCATACCCGTATACCAAACAGATTATGCCCTTCTCGTGCAAACCGAGATGTTCCATAGTTAGATTCAACGATTGCCTGTGCTATTATTAGTTCTGAGTTTACTCTTTGTCGTTTCGGGATATTGAAATTTAGATAATTGATACAGTTATTAAGGGAGGAGATGAATTCTTTGTTGTTTGAGTACTCAAACCTCGGGACACCAAACCCAAGTTTTATGGCCCAGTTAACGGTTTCCGTCTGGACCTTCCTCTTGGCGGCTGGATTTGGAAAGAATGTACCTAATACAAATGCTAGTAGAGCTACTATCAAATATTTTATTACTATACTCTTTATTGTCATGGCATTTACAATGTTGGGATAAGCAGCATCCAACTGCTAGGTTGTTGATACAATCAGTCTTTTTTGACTTCATTAACTTGGTAAAACATATTGTCCGTATCCTCTGTTAACCAGTTTTTGTTTTCCACATTCCATTTACTAGTTTGTACTTTATAATCTGGCCAATGTGATGCAGTAGTAAAACTAGGCACATTCCAAAGAATGCGATTGTTAGGCATGATAGCGTAATTACCGTTATCAAGAGCCAGAACATGCCCACACTTATGTTCTTGAGGGATTTCAGAATGTTCTGTGTCCAATATATTACTTTCTGGATGCGCCCAGTCAATAGTAAATAAATATTCACCATGATAAAATTTCTTTGATTTACCTATGTATTTGCATCTTTGACCTTTTAAAAAATCAAAAACAGTAACACTAGGATAATAACTAAATGAATTCCATAACTGAAGATCTTCGAGATCTTGATGTTCCATTTCTCCTTGATGCAAAGCAGAGCTTCTTCTGTTTTGAACAAATGCAGAGATAGGGAGTCTCCAATATATTGCACCGTTTGTAAGTAGCGCATGAAATAAGAGTGCACGACCGCTAATACTCCCCAAACCAAATACCACACAGTCTTCAGTTTCGCCTTGATGTTTTCGTAAGTCATATAAATATTCTCTCCTTATCTTACAATAAATTGGTGGTATATTTGCATTTAAATATGCCATAATCAATCATAAATATCTCCCCATGTTTCGCCGCTTTCATAATCAACTTTGTTAGGGATTGCCAAAGTTACAGCGTTCTCCATTATTTCAACAATCTTTTTTGCATGATTGTCATCTATAACAGAAATATCTAATTCATCATGTATTTGAATGTGTGGAATAATTCCTTCATTATATAAATCTAACATTGCTTTCTTTGTCATGTCGGCTGCTGATCCTTGTATTAATTTATTTAATGCTTTGTAAGTCATTGCTCTTCTAATTCTACCACGTCCGTAAGTTCTTTCAGCTTCTTCAAATGACATTGCAGTGTGCATTCCAAATGTAGCAGGTTCCCATTTATTAAATCTACAACGACGACCAAGTAATGTTCCAATTGATCCTGATGTTTGTGCAAATTGAGATGTCTTATTCATTAATTCTTTTACAAATGGAACGTTTTTATGATATTGATTAAATAATACTTCAGCTTCTTCTTTTGTACTCAATCCAAGTTCAGCTTGTAATTTTGCTTTACCCATTCCATAAAATAATCCAAGGTTAATTGTTTTTGCTTGATCTCTAGATATACCTGCCATATCAGCAACAGTTTTGTGGAAGTCTACTTTGTTGTCTTTAAATTTTTCTACGATATCTGTAACAGAATCATCAAAACAAATTGGCTCAGTTGTTGCTGCATAATGTACAACAAGTCTTGGTTCTTGTTGTGAATAGTCAAAACATCCCCATTTATGATTAACTTCTGGCAAAAATAAACTTCTTATCATAGGTCCTAGATCCTTGTTTCTCGCTGGGATTTGTTGGAGATTAGGATTAGCATATGAAAATCTACCAGTAACTGTACCACCTTGATCGGATCTTATTGGATTAATATCAGCATGAATTCTACCTTTATGAGTAAATCTTAATATTGAATCAATAAATGTTGAATGAGCTTTATTTAATTCTCTTGCTTTTGCAATCTTTTGAACAAGTGGATGTTTATGTTCTTGTAAAAAGTTTTTAGTAAATGAAGGTTCATTTGCTTTTTCTGTTCTATCGTAATGTAATTTTAAATGATCAAACATTTTAGCAATACTTCTTGCTGCCATGATTTGCACATCTAATCCTGTTTCTTTTTTAACTTCTAATAATAAATTCTGTTCTTTTAATACAAGTTCTTTTTTTAATTTATCAGCTCTTTCTATATCTATTCTTACTCCATTAAATTTCATATCAATAAGACATGGAAATAATTGAGTTTCTAAATCAAATACATTTTGTAAATTTTGTTTTTGTATTTCACGAGATAAAACTTTAAATAATTCTAATGTTAATTGCGCATCTTTTTCTGCATAAGATCCAACATATAATGCAGGAAGTTTATACATTTCAGACTTAGGATCTATTCCCCAAGACTGAGCTGCTTCTGTTAATGCTTTCTCATCTTTAACATCACCAAGAAATTCATATGAAATACTATTTAATGTATAAGACAATCTATTTTCATCAATTAATGATGCCATCACCATTGTATCTACAATATGTCCATTGATTTTGATTCCCGCTGCTCGAAGCCAGCAAACGTCATACATTGCATTGTGAAATATTTTTACATTATCTGCAGCACAAATAGATTTAATCCAACTCATGACTTTGTCATGTTCTAAATTACCACCACCTTCATGAGCAATCGGATAATAACCTGACCATCCATCTACAGCTACTGCAATACCCACAATGTTTCCATTACCAATAATCGCACCTGAACCTTTTGATTTAAGATCTGGATCTTTAGTTTCTAAATCTATTGCAATATATTTATATCCTTTTAAATCAGGATAATTGTCTGGACAAATCCATTCTTTCTGAGCTTCAAACATTTATATTAATACCATAATTAAAAAACAATATACACATAACACTGTGAATAAACCTAAATCAAATATTGCCATTCTTTTACCTTTCATCTTTATAGTCTCTTTCTATAATCATTTGTATGTAGTGAATTGCTTTTAGCAAATCCTCTTTCTTTCCTTTATCCTGGTGTCTGCAAATATATTTTATTGCATTACCTTCTGCGAATAATATCTTATTTTCATTTATAAATCTAGAAGGCTGTATTTTATATTTTTTATAATGTTTTCCTCCGACTTGTTTCCAAAATACTGAGTTTGTCATAGTATAGGTTCTCCTGGTATATAGTTATAAAAATCATCCATATCTGATTGCATGATATAAAGATTTTCTTTTGCACGTGTTACACCCACAAAAAACAATCTGTGTTCTGGATCAGGTTTTTTTAATGCGGCTTCATATATAATCTTTTCCATTCCTGTAAATAAGACTACATTTTCGCATTCTTCACCTTTGACACCATGTATTGTGGATACTTTAATTCTTGCTGGTTTAAATAAATCATCACCATTTTCTAATAATGCTTTCATATATAATTTTGAATCTTGTCTTATTTGTAATTGTTCCCAGCTTCCCGTCACTCGCAACCCGTGATTCATCATCAGATCATCAAGATCTACATAGTCTACGACGTCCAAAGATTTACCTCCTGAAAAATTTTCTTTAATTAAACCTGCCTTAACTGTTAAATATTTATAAATTTTTTTAGCTTCTTCTGCTCCGACAGTTGCACCCTGATTTAATCTTACCCAAACTCTATATGCTTCCAATAATTTATTTGGCAGTAAGTCATTGATTTTACTATCAAATCTAAGGTTTAAAGATATTAAATATTCTTTGATTGGATCTAACATTTTATTAGTTCTAGCTATAATCATCCATTCATCTTTACTAAAATCTAAATTTTCTATTGATTCGTTATGATAAACTTTTCCTTCTGCATCTCTTGGTAACCATGCTTTAATCATTCTATTTTCTATATTGTCTAATATGCTTAAGGCCACTTTATGTACAACTCTTGGAACCCTTCTTGATTCTATTCTAGGATCCATCTCACCTTTTAAATTTATAAATATATTTTCATCAGCGCCTTGGAACGTATAGATAGTTTGATCGTCATCCCCTGCAATGTATGATCGCTCACATTTTGATTCAATGTAATTGAACATATCCCATTGCAGAGGATTCAGATCCTGCGCTTCATCAAGAAAGACAGCGTCGAGAGAGGGACACTTATCTTTCTCAATAAACTGTTTAATCATATCAGAGAATTCAATCATATTTGTTTGTTCTTTGTATGATTTTAAATCTGCTTCAATTTGTTCTGTTAAATATATTTCAACAGAATATTGTTTATCTAATTCATGAGCTGCATCAAGTATTGAAAGTTTTTTAGCTCTTGCATACTCAATAATTTTCATATGATCATTTTTATATTGAGGAAATCCAAATTCATTAGTTTCATAATCAAAACTTAAATCTTTACATATTTGTGAAAAATTTTTAAATGCATTCCATTTATCACCTATTAATAATTGTAAATTAGTATCTATATTTAATTGTCTTGTTCCTAGTGTGTGCATAGTGGATACGTATGGAAAATCTTTTTTAATATCTAATCTTGGAAATACTAATTGAATTCTTTTTTTAGATTCTACATCTGCGGCATTACTAAAAGTAATGTATGCAATTTTTTTAGTAGAAGTTTTATATTCTTCAACTTCTTTTACTAAATATTTATTTATTAAATGATATGTTTTACCGGTTCCTGGAGGACCTGGTATTATTATTCTTTTCATTTAAATGCAGGATCCTTCATCTTATTAATTCTAATAGTAGGTTTATTAGGTTTATCTATTTTTTCATTTGGTATTACCACTGCTCTCGTAGTACTTTTTTCAATTCTTATTGTTTTTTCTTCAGCTTCAAATAAAGTTTTTAATAATGTAAATGTTTTTTCTTTACTTCTTGACCAAGATTGTATTTTTTTTACATGAGCCCAAAAAGAATTCCATTTTATATAAGTATTTTTTTCACCTATGTACGGAGTTCCTTTTGCAACATCTTCTAATGATTTACCATTAGATTTATGAATATAGTTATGAACTATATCTTTTATTTGAGTTTCAAGTTTTAATGAATCTGGAGCTTCTAATAATTCTAATTTTGAAAATAGTTTGGCTAATTGTTTTCTCCATATTATTTTTCCAACAGGAAGTAAGGGTAATGATATTTGATTCATACATGCTACAGAAAGTTTTTCATAATCATGTAAAGTAACATCATCTAATTCAACCGTTTCTCCATCTATAGTTAAAAAATATATTGGAGGATCAGATAAATATTTACTTAACCCAGTTATTTCAGGACCTGGAATATCTTCTCCAACACCAAATTCTTTTTTAGAACATGTTTTAGCATTACAGAAATTAACTATTGGAGCATCTTTACATTTATATTTGTAATCATGTTTACCAACAGAAGCTATTTTTTTTAAAATTATCTCATGACTTAATGGAGGA
>Ga0214923_10002326_pt1 | contig 25431 bp, 20 predicted proteins | sample LL1510_MetaG_FD_177993 | JGI IMG/M metagenome (GOLD analysis project Ga0214923, IMG submission 177993) | Freshwater microbial communities from Lake Lanier, Atlanta, Georgia, United States - LL-1510 | ecosystem: Environmental > Aquatic > Freshwater > Lake | place: USA: Georgia | collected...
TGCGCGATGACTCACCAGTTTCAATACACTTGAGAACCATTAAAATCATGACTGCATCATCGCGCAGGAATACTTCACCTGGAAGAGATACTAATTTATGATTTCCATTTTTATCTATGATTTGTTTCTGAGGATTAATTTTTACGAATGCAAATCCTACTTTAGGACCCCAAAATGTAATTTTCAAGATTTCCAGTGATGTAACTCCAAGTTGATGATCTAATGAATCAAGATATCTGATAATTAGTGAATCTTTTTTGAATACAAGCTCAAGTTGTGTTTGATCAAATAAATTTGTAATTATTCTAATAACACCCTCATATTCAAGGATATAGCCAGTAGCAGTATTAGCTACCGAAGTAATTTTTTCGGAAATTTGAGATGCAAATGACGACATTGTTAGTAGTTATGTTATAATATGTTAGTAGTTATAATATAAAAATAATATAGAATGTCCAAAGAATAAATAATTCAATTTTTTATTATACAAATAAAATTATAATACATTATTATAAGCTATTATAAATTATCATATTTATTATGAAAAAGTTTATTAATAACTTTTAAAAATAATTTTTTATTAGTCAAAGTTTCTATAGAAAATATTCTTTTAAGATTATCTTCAATGTTTAAAGAATTAATTTTTTTATTATAATACATTTTTTTTTCAATATATTTAATTTTAGTTTGAGAATTAATAAAAGTATAAAATATACATTTAATTTTATATTTATCAATAATATATTCTGGATCACAAATTATTCTAAACTGTAAAATAATTTTATTAATAATAGAATCAAGGATAGTAGGTATTAAATTATATATTTCAATAATAAGTAAAGGACTAGTATTAATAGTATTTGAGATTATATTTAAGACAAGTAATATATATATATCATCAGTTATTTCAATTAAATTATTTATAATTTTAAAATAAATTGAATTTTTACCAGTAGTAGTGAATATTTCTTTATTCATAAAAATATGTAAATTAATAATATCATCATAAGAAAAAAGTAATTTTATATTAGTTGAATTTATAACAATATTATTTTTAATCATTTTAAATATAAGTAATATAAATTACTTATATTTATTTAATTATAATATATAATTTATAATTCAAATTTTTATTAGATCTAAATAAATATTGGTATAAAATCTTTTTTATATATTCTCTAATAAAATAGTATTAAGTTTAGAAATATTATTATCATTAATAGTATCATTCAACCAATCATTATTATCAATATTAATTTTATTTAATAAATTATTACGAATAGAAGTTATGCCGATACTATAATTCCGAATTATATTTTTAAAAGATAATTTGTCATTAATAATTTGTTGTATCAAAACATATGCTAATTTATGTCTTGGTATATTTAGATTACTTAATCTCATATCAGTCCACCAAATACACCATAAAGAACAGAAACCGTTAGGATCGCCAATAAAAGTATTATTTAATTCACTAATTTCTATTTTTTGAAAACCTATTTTAGGTAGATAAGAATGAGGAGAAATAAAAGTAAAATTAAGATTATTAGAAATATTAGTTAAATGAAAATCTAATAAATTAGGATTATAATTAAATCCGGAAGGGTGATCATAACCATGAGGTTCGAACCTTTCTACTTCTTTAAATTTAAGATCCCAAATTAAATAATTTGCGTGAATATAAGATTCATTATTAATAATTAATTCGATATTAATAGGGATAATAAAGAATTGATATTTATTAGAAGATAATAAATTTTGAATTTTTTTAGGAAAATGAAGAGATTGATTTTTCCAATTAATTTCAAATCCTTTAATTTCACAAATTCTTTTATTATTATTAGTACAAGTAATAATATTATTAAATTTATTATTAATTAATTGTAAAGAAGAATTAAGTATTTTTAATTTAGAATTAAATTTTTTAGTAAGATATAATAATCCACAAAAAACATCTAATGTAGAACCAGAATATGTACATGTGGAAATATTTTTATAATTTTTAATAATTTTAATTTTATTATATATTAATGGAAAAGATGAAACATTATAAATATTTTTATTATTAGTAAACTCAATAATATAATTATTAATAACATTATAAATAGTTTGATAGCAATTATTATTTTTAGTATTATTATTTAAATAATTTTTACAATTATTATCGAAATCATTAATAAAAGTTAGTTTATTATGTGTATTAAGACAGTTTAAATAACTTTGAACAATAATATTAATAAAATCGGGTAAATCTTTTTTATTAATAAAATCGATAAAAGATTTATTATTTTTGTTAATAATAAAAATATTTAATTTTTTATTAATAAGAATATTTTTAATATTATTCCAAAATTTTTTTTTAATTAAAATTAAAAAAATAGAATCCCCATTAAAATTTTGTATATTTAGATTGCTATTAGAAATAATTGAATTAATAAGTATATTTAATTTATTATTATTAAAAATATAAATATTATCAGCGAGAATATGACCAGGTAGATTACCATCAATATTAAATAAATTATAATTAAATTTAAGGTTATTAAGTATATTTGTTATTTGATTAATAATATTAATATAAGAGAAGGTGATATTATTGATGCTAACGATATTATTAATAAAATAATGATAGAAAGTATTTCCACTATTATCTTGAATATTAAGATTAATATCATAAAGTAGGTTATGATTATTCAAGATGGATAAAAATTCATAATCGAAGTAGATGAAAATATAATGAAAAACTGATAAATTATTAACACTTTCAATACCATTAATTAGGGATAAAATTTTATATTTTTCGAAATTATGTAGAATATAATTGAACATATCATAAGTTTTATTTTGTATCATAACATGTAAAATATTTTCTTTATTAGAATTAGTAGAATTAATAGGTATTTTTTGAATTAAAAGTTTAAAAATATCTAAATTTTTTGATTTAATAGCTAAGAAAAGAGCATTTTCACCAAATTTATTTTTAAATAAAAGATTTGACATATTATCAATAATGAGATTAATACAATCGATATTATTAAACTTGATAGCATAAAAGAGTGGTATATCAAAGTGATTATCAATAATTTCGAATATATTATTAGTAATAATTTTATTATTATTATAGTCGATAAATAATTTAAGTATATCAACATATGCGAATTTAATGACATTATAAAGTAAAGATTTACCATCTTCAATAAAAATATCGAAACGAATATTTTTATTTAATAATAATTTAACAATATCAATTTTATTAAAAAGGACAATATGTTCTAATAAATATATTCCATTATTATCCTTAATATTATAATCTATATTATTAGATTTAATAATATCAATAAGATTATCCCAATTTTGTAATTTTATAGCATTAAAGATAGTAGTTATTAATTTATTATAATCATTTAATTGATTATTAAAATTTAATTTATTATTATTCATATAATAATTATAATAAAGTCATAAAAAAAATTATAATTGTAAATTATAATCATTAATAAATTTATCAATTAGATAATAAATAGTTTTAATAATATTTAATTTATCAGTATGATAAGGTCTTATACTATTAATACAATCATAAATATTCATAATTTGAATGTTACCAATTTCACGATTATTTAAATCATGATTAATTTTATTATTATGTAATAAAGCTACGAAATAATTATGAGTATAATCAATACCATTTGTTCCAACTAGATTTTCTTTAATTGAATTACATTTATCAAATAAGAAATAATTATTTTCAGTGATATTAGTTTCTTCTTCAAATTCTCGAATAGCGCAAATCAAGTCAGATTCATATAATTCTCGTCTACCTTTAGGAAATCCCCATTCATTAAAATTAAATAAAGTTTTAAAATTAGATAATAAATCATTATGTTTAAGTTTTAATTGATAAAATTTTTCTTTAGAAGAAATATATTCTTTATAATGGTATTTATTTTTAATATTATTAATATCCCATAATTTATTCCATAAATAGTCGAAATCGTTATTAACGATATCAATAATTTCTTCTGGTGTCATTTGTAATAATAATTTAGTGATTAATTCGATATTATTAATATTATATCTACCTCTAATAAATTCAAGATAACCTAATGAATTTTTTCGTTGGACTAATAAAAATTTAATATTATCATTAAAATTATAGTATTGCATATTTTCAATAGATTTAAAATTATTATAAAATTTGTATTTATTTAGATTATCATATAAATATTTTTCTAAAGTTGGTATTAATTTTTTATCAAAATTATTTATATAAATTGCAATTACACCATTTGATATTATAGGATGAATACATTTTTTATAAATATGTCCTTTTTTATTACAATTAGTGCAATAATAATTTTTTTTAGGAATGATAATTTTTTCAATAATTTGATCTGGTTTATTATTATAATCCATTACTAATTATTATAAAGAAATTTTTTTTTAACTTAATTCAATTTATATTAAAAAATAAAATTAAAAATAATGAAATTCATTATAAAATCATATTAAATTATAATAAAATCATATTAAATTATAATAAAATCATATTAAAATTATAATAAATTATAAAAAATAATAAAAATATAAATTATTTTTTTATAAATCAGTATCATCATTAATATTTTCTTTATTAAAAGATTCAATTTCTAGATTATTAGCAACATCTTGTAAATATCCGATTGCTAATATTTTATCATCATAATCACTGAATGTATGAGATAATATTAAAACTCGAATATAAACATCTGGAATAAGTACATCTGAATTTTTTTTAATTCTAATATTTCTATTAATATCAGAAAAGAAGTTATCTTTATTAATTTTATCGGGAGTAATAATTACTTTAATTGGTCCATTTACTGCACCTAAAATTGTTTTATTAATTCTATCAATTTTACAAATAATTTCTTTCTTTGTTGCAGGAATGCATAATTTACAAGTAAATTTGACGATCATTTTAGATGAACACATAGGATTTTCATCTTCAATAATACCTTCAGATATTTCATTAATTTTATAGATTTTAGAAATGTATCCATAATTTTTATAACATTTATTTAATAATTTATTTGATAAATTTGTTTTAAGATGTAAATATATTTTATTATCCATTTGATTAGGATACAACATAATTGGGCATACAAGTGTTGTATTAATATATGGTGATTGTATTTGATTATTGATAGAAATATTTTTATTCATTTTTAATAAATTTATATATTATATTTTTTATATATTTTATATTATTTAAAAATCAAATTTTTATTATTGAATAAGGACATTCCATTTTATATTATCATTTGTTGTAAAATCAAGTTCTTTTAGTTTACTTATATCATCTTTTGATAATTTAGTATTAGTTTTAAATGATAGAGTGATTGTTTTATCCTTAGTATTATTTTTTTCAGAAAATTTTGTTTTAATAAATTTACTAACTTCATTTTTAATATATTCAGTTCTATCTTCCAAGTTTAATGGGAATTTAAGAGTTGGATGATTTTTAGGTATCATAATATATGTCATTTTATTTTTGCCAGTAGAATATTTTTCTAATTCAATTAATTTATGCATAATATTATTACATAAATCTTCTCTAGTAATATCATTTTTAATAGATTTAATACCAACATTTTTAGCTAATTTTTCTAAATATTCTTTTTGTTTAGAAGTAGCACAAACTGCGCCTTTTAATGAAGGTATACCAGTTCCTCTTTTTTTTTCTAAAATTTTATCTCTTTTTTCTCTAATTTTAAAGACGTCTTTAATTTCATCAGATCTTTTATTTTTTTTTCTATTAATTTCTTTATCAATAATACCGACAATATCATATTCATTTCTATTATCATAATAATCGATAACATCATCAAAAATATATTCATTAAATTTATCATCAGATAAATTAGTATCGCTAGTCATATCTTTTATAAAATCAAATTTTTCATTAACAATATAATTATAAAGACTTAATTTTGATTGATAATTTTGTTGATAATTTGTTCTATAATACATGGGTACATTTTCATTTTCATCGAATGGTTGATAAATATAATAACCATCAAGATAAATTAAATATCCAGCTCTATAATTTTTATCATATAAAACATCTTTAAAATTATTAAAATCATTTTCGGTGACTGGTATCAATTCATCCAATGCTTTTTGAACGAAGAAATTATCGAATAATTCTTTTTTAGATTTATTTAATGAATCGACGACATAATCAGTAATTGTTTTAAGATCATAAACATAATTAGTCATATATAATTCTTTAATTTTTTGTTTACAATAATCAATTTCATTTTTAGCAAGAGAACTTGTAAATGTAGAATAATCCAACTGTGATTTATTTAGATTTTTATATATATTTCTATTTGGATCATAAAATTTAGAATTTAATATTTTATCATTACATTTATATAAACATTCTGTAAAATCACATTTAGATGGACAATATTGATTTGTTGATTTTTGTATTTCATTTTTATTTTTATCAGATGGGACAATACATTTATTATATAATTCTATTTCTTCTTTAAACATATTACCTGGTTGATTTAAAGCACAATCTATTGCAACTTCTTTTAGACATCTTTCTACTTTTTTAACGAGTAAATATTTTTTTTCAGCTTTAAAATACAATTCTTCTTCAGTGCTTAATTCAGTAGTATTTTCAGATGTGCATACAGCATATTTATATAATTTTACTTTTGGAAATATATTATCTTTATTCATTAATTGATAATGTGAACACCATCTAATTGCTCTACCAATTACTTGATCAATTCTACCAAAATTAAAATATACATCCAAAATATACACAGAATTAACATTTTCTAAACTGATACCTTCATTCATAACTTTTGAACCTAAAACTAATTTAATAAATTTTCCTTCTTTATTATTATAATTATTATAGACAGTAGATATAATTTTTTTATTATTTTCAGGTAATGCTTCAGCACTTTCTTCACTAGTTTGACCAGTAACAACAATAAAAGTAGCAGGTGAAAAATCGTGATTTACATGTGGTTCCTTATGTTTTTTACCACAATAATAGCAGACAGTATTATCTTTAATTTGATAATTATTTTTATTTTCATCATATTCCAGATAGCCATTTTGTATTAATATTTCTTGAAATATTTCTATACCGATTTTAACTAAATTAGAATAAACAAATCCTATACTAGATACACTATTTTTTACTTGTTCATTCACATATAAATTACTTTCTATATCTGTTAATGCTTGATGAAATTTTATAGAAAAATATTTTAAATTTTCTCTTTTTAATATTGCGCCACTTATATTTTTTTTAATTTCATTATAAGTAATATATTCTTCTTCAGCCTTTTTAAGTTTAAGAATATCAGTAGCAATCATATTATTAATTTTTTGATAATGATTTTTAAGTTGATTTTTAAGTTGATTTAATCCCTCTCTACCATAAAGACCAATTAATTTTTTTCGTGATTCATCCAATGCAGGAAAGACAAAATTAGCAACTGATTCTGATTTTTTATCTAAGCTATCAGCTTCTTCTTCAGCAAGTTTTTTAGCATTTTCATATGCATCTAATTGAAATTTATTCATTACACATCTTGATATTTTTGTAAAAATTAATCCCTTTGGTTTAATACCCATTTCTATTTTTTCAGCAAAAGTCATAGGATCAGCACCTCTTAAATGACTAACATAACCTTGAGCCATATTTTTAAGATAGTCCAAACCATTTGGTTTAATATCCATTAAATAATTACGATTTGAATTGAAAATCATATCTCTATTAATTGGTGAATCAATAGGTCTTATAAAATTTAATAATTCAACTATATCATCTGCTAAATTTTTCATCGGTGTAGCTGTTAATAATATTATCTTCAAATTTATTGAATTTTTTAATATCTTCATTAATGCTTCACCATATGCATTGCCTGTTAAATTATGAGCTTCTTCTATTATTATTAATGAGTTATTTATGTTGTGGATTTTTTCTATACCTATATCACGCTCAAATTCACCTTCTTCTGTTTTTTTATATGATACTTTAATTTTATCACCCTCAATAGCTTTTTTTTCAATAATTTTTTCACCTAATACTTTTCTATAAAAACTTCTATAACTCATTATTTTATAATATTGCATAGCATTTTGTATTGCTTGTTTTTTAATTTTTTCTCTTTCTTCATCATTTAAATAAATTAAATTTTCATTTTCACGCATATAAGTATCACCAGTGCATTTAATAAAATGTTCTTTCCAATTTTCTTTAAGTAATGGTCCAGGGACCAAAATATAGATATGAGTTCCATATCTTGATACTTGTTGTTTAAATTTTTCTGCAATAGCAATAGCTGCACATGTATTATGGCATAATATATTATTAGCAACAAAATTTTTATACTTATTAATTGATAAATCATAGACATAATCATCATATTCTATTTCTAGTACATCAATTACTTCTTCTAATTCTAATGTTAATTTTATTTCATCATAATATGCTACTTTTGTTCCAATTATAATTTGATTTGTCCACTCAAAACCATTATATAATTTATGAATAAATGTTTTAATAATAAATAAACCATTTTTTAGAATAATTTTATATAATATAGTTTTAACTTTTTCTCTATACATTAATTTAACAACATCATTTATTATTTTTCCATTATTATTCATTGTTTTTACATTTAATATTTCTGATGGTGTTGTCCATTCACCATTACTATACTCATCTTTTGTTATATTATTTAATGATTTTTCATGAATTATTAATTGTGAATATTTATTCCACATATCCTCTATTGTTATGTTGTATCCATTTACTATTGTATTTTTATGAACACATTTACCAGTTCCTGTTCCATGAAATATTAATAATCCTTTATATGGTGTATCTGGATTAATAAAATTACTTAATAATGATTGATGTTCTAATAATTGACCACTTGGTTTACAAATTTTATTTCTATAATCTTCAATTTCTTCATAATTATCCAAATTAGGTCTTTCAGGTAATTTATAATAATAAAATTCTCTTTTTTTATATATTTTAGATTGGAATTCTGGATCATTTACTTTAGGATATCCAATATAATCATTTTCATCTGAATCTATTTCATTCATTGTAATTATATATTATAATTATATTTTTTTACTATCACAAACAAATTTTATTGGATTTATTTTTTATACTCAAAAAATTGAATTCTACTTATTAAAATAACTTTATTATACTACTTTTAAAAAATAAAATTATTATTAAAAATAAAGCCGTATCAATTAATATATCACTATATTAATTATGGCCGAATTAAATTCAATTTTAAATAAAAAAAGAAAATTTTATGATGATCTTAATTTTGTAAAATTTAAAAATAAAGATAAATCTATACAAAATAATGATACAGAGTTTATTAATACTAAAAAAGTTTTAGATGATCTTAATAATCCTTATACACCATTCGAATCTATCAATATTGAAAAAATTCAAATTATTAATAATTATATTCCAACTAATTATATGCATATATTGCCTATTAATTACTATGATAATACAATTAATCAATCTACTTATATTAATAATGGATTACTTGAAGGTTATTCATCTATAATATTTAGTGATAATTCAATACTAAGTTTTAATTTAGTTAATGGACAAAAACATGGTAGCGCTATTTTAACATTAAATAATGATTCTATCATTTTGTTCAAATATATTAATAATCTACCTCATGGTAATGCAAAACGTATATATACTAATGGCAATATTTTAATATTTAGATATAATAATGGTGTTCCGTCCAATGATAATGAATTAATTTTACCAAATGGTGATATTATAACATTTATGATTAAAAATTTTATACCTCATGGGGATGCATTTAAACAATTTAAAAATGGTTCATTAATGTTTACTTTCGTAGATGGTAAACCAAATGGTAATGCTGTTAAATTATATAAAAATGGTTCTAAATTAAAATTTAAATATCAAAATGGCAATCCTGAAGGAATTATGATACTAAATTTATCAATCGATAATTCATTAATTCATTATCAAATAATTAATAAGTTCATTAATGGATCTTTTATTCGCAAAGATAATAATGGACAAATATTTAGATGTAAATTTATTGATGGTATTGCACAAGGTAAAGCAAAATATATTAATAATGAATGCGATATTGATCTATACTTAAGAGATGGTATAGCTCAAGGTATTGCTTATATGAAATATAAAAATGGGATTTTAGAAGTATTTAATTATACTAATGGTGTTAAACAAGGTTCAGCACAACAAATACTTTCAGATCAAATCATAAATAATATAACCTATATTGATAATTATAAAGTTTTTAAAAAATTATCATTTGATGAACAAGTATGTATTCAGAACTTGATTTCTTAATAAAAAAAATAATTTTATACAAAATTAAATTGTATAAGATTAATGCATCTAGCAAGGCTTGAACTTGCGACCTTTGGCTCATAAGACCAATGCTCTATCCAACTGAGCTATAGATGCACAAATAAATATACTATTATAATTTTAAATTGTTTTCATTTTTATAAAAATTGAAATAATTTTTAATAGATATATTTTTATAAATTAAAATACTATAAATAATATGAAGCGACGTAAGGTTACAAAAGATGAAACTACAGTAATTAATTATGATACAGGTGATTCAATATTAACTTATACACGAATTAATAATATAGGGCAAGGTCCAGCGTATGAAAAAAATTACGATGATTCAATAATATATTTTTCATTAATAAATGGTAAAAGACAAGGTCCAGCAACTATTATATGGCCAAATGGAATTAATATTAAATTTACTTATCTTAATAACAAACGCGAAGGTTATGCTGAAGAATATTTTTGTGATCATATTGTTTATTTTAATTATATAAATGATATGAGACAAGGTTTCGCATATATTATTTACTCAAATGGCACTGTCGTTACATTTAATTATATTGATAATATAAAAGATGGTAATGCAAGTATTATATACCGAAATGGTTATTATAAAAATTTTTTATTTGTTAAAAATGTACCATATAAAAGATGGTAATGCAAGTTTTATATACACTAAATGTTATTATAAAAATTGAATTAATATATATAAATATTATATTAAATAATATAAAATGACTGAAACTCATACGAAAAATGATGTGCAAATGCATGAATATATAATGCATAAATATATTTATGAATTAGAAATTGTGAATGTTCCTAAAATAATTAGTTATGATTATCATAATAAAATAATGATAATGGAAAATATTAAAGGGATTTCTATTTCAGATTATTATGGCGAAGAAGATTATAATGTAGATGAAAGTATATATAAAAGAATACATAAAATAATTAAAAGATTGTATGATAATGGAATTGAATATCCAGATATAACAGGATATAATTTTATTGAAACAAATAATGGAATATGGATCATAGATTTTGAACATGCAAGATTTATAGATACAAATAAAAAAGATGATGATAAACACACAATTTTTATTAAACAGTTTATTAATGGTTTTAATGGATGGAATCCAGAATTTAAGTAAAAATTACATATAATTATGTAATATTTTGATTTTGTTGTAAATATTCTTCATATTTTTTTCGTCGCAAAATCATTTTTTCTTTATTTGTAAGATCTTTATTAATATTATCTAATTCGATAGTATTATTATATAAAGAATCTGTAATATTATTAGATTCAGAAATATCTGAATTAAAAATATTTTTAATATCTGATTTGATATGCATTTTATAAATATCATTTAAATATTTTTCAATTTTATCATAAACTTCATCAGGTAAATTATGGAAAAAAATAAATACACCATTTGTATTTTCAGTATAATCATTCGAAGTAGATGTAATGATTTTAAAAATATTTATTAAATATTCCTTTTTTTTAATTTTATTTATTTTTTTAACTAATTCTAATTTTTTACTATATGAATATTCTGATTTTTTTAATAATACAACATTTTCATTATTTTCAGGATCAGTAGTTTCATTATTTTCAGAAATTATATTGTTAGAAATTGTATTTTCACTAATATCAAAATTATCAACATTATTGATTGTTATATTACTAATATTATTTTCTAATATATTATTTTTTGTATTTTGTTCTGTAATTTGTTCTTTTTTTTTATTTTTTGTTTTAGTTTTTGAATTCATTATTAATGTTTGTATAATATTTATAATAAATCATTAAAAAAATAATATTAAATTTACTCACTACAAATATACAGTTTATATAAAAAATTGATTTATAATTAATTAAATATTATTATTAATAAAGATGAATAGAATATATCTTGATAAATTATCCGAGTTTACAAATAATACATTTAAAAATTATTCTCAATTTAGTAAGAAAATAGTATTAGATGATACTATTGATTATATCAAACAGAATAATTCATTGAATGAAAAAGGTATATTTAATAAATACAATTTTATTGAATTATATAGCTTATTGTCAGAAAATGAATGTAATAAATTTGAATATAATGAGATATTATTGTTATGTCCAATTTGTTTTAATATAAGTGATAATATAAATTGGTATAATTTATTGAATGCATTATTATTAATATTAAATAATGAATATTTACATGAAACAAATATTAAAAAAAAATTAATTTTAGATATTACTAATAATATTTATATTAAAAAAATTAATATTACTAATAATTTAACACATGATTTCTTAAATAAAGTTGCATCTTTAACTAATATTTGTATTGTTATTATTAATATTGATAATACTAAAATAACTAGTGTACAAACTCATAATAATAATAATGAAATTGTTAAGTATATTGTTTTATGCAAAGTTAATAATAATATAGTTCCTTGTATTAATTGGTCTACTAGATTTTATGATAAAAATAATCATTTTATTCAATATCTATTAAATTTAAATATTAATGATGTACAAGTTACTAATGATCTAGATACTAATATTATTAAAAAAAAAAATAAATCAATTATTAAAAATAATACTCAAAATATTAATATTAAAAAAAATGATGATGATGATAATAAAGATTCTAGAAAAAAAATAAAAGATATAAAAAATTCTTATGCTAAAGATGCTTATGATACTAAAGATGGAAAAGATGGAAAAGATGATCGTTATGAAGAATTAGTAACGAATGAGAACTATGCATTATATATATCAGAAGTGACAGAAATGAAGGATAGAAAAAAAAAGACAACAATAACATCAGATTCGAAGAAAAAGTCAAAAAAATCTAAAGATATCTTTATATTAAAAGATTTAAAAGATGAAGAAAAAGAAAAAGAAAAAGAAAAGAACAATGAAGATAGTATATTTAAGAAAACTGAAATATTAACAAAATCCAAAGTAGAAGAATTAGTAAAAACAATTAAAAACACAACAACATTATCAACATTACAAGAAATTGCAATTAAATTAAATATTATAATAGTTGCAGGAAGTAATAAAAATGGAACACCCAAAAATAAAACAAGAAGTGAATTAATTAATGATATTCAAAATAAAATCAAAGAATATGAAAATAAATAAGATTATAAAAAATATGATTATAAAAAATATGATTATAAAAAATATGATTATAAAAAATATGATTATAAAAAATATGATTATAAAAAATATGATTATAAAAAATATGATTATAAAAAATATGATTATAAAAATATGATTATAAAAAATATAATTATAAAAAATATAATTAAAAAAAATATAATTATAAAAAATATAATTATAAAAAATATGATTATAAAAAATATGATTATAAAAAATATGATTATAAAAAATATGATTATAAAAATATGATTATAAAAAATATGATTATAAAAAATAATAATAATGATTTTTATTTATATATAAAGAATAATGAATGAAAAGTATATTTTATATAAGAATGATTTAAAATTCAGTGAAAATATTAATTTAGAGGAAAGTGAATTTGAAACAGAAGATATAAAGAATATATATACAGAATATAAAAAAAGACCGAAAATAGATTTACGAATAAGGGATAGTGAATTAGAAAATTATGAATATTTAGATTTATCAAAATTAGAGATAACAGATGAAATATTTATAAAATTAAAAAATGTGGATAGAATAACAACAATATTAAGGAAAATAAAATTTTTAGATTTATCAAATAATAAATTAACTAATATACCAAAAATTGATGAATATAAAAATATTATATTTTTAAATATATCAGAAAATAATATTAGTGGTAATATAGTAGATAATAATTTAATAGAGTTAGTGTGTGACAATAACAAATTAGAGAGTATAATATCTAATACACTTGAAAGATTAGTAGCATCAAATAATATAATAAATAAAATTGAACTACCTAATATAAAATTGTTAGTAATAAATAATAATAAATTGAATAAATTAGAGCACATGAAAAAGTTAGAGTATTTAGAATGCATGGATAATAACATTGAAAGAATAAATGACTTAGGAGAATTACAAGAATTATATATATCAAATAATAAATTAGTAGAAATGGATGATAATATGTTTAAATTGAATATATTAAATTGTATAAATAATCCAATATCTAAAATTAATTACTATAGTAGTTTAAATATGTTATTATGTTCAACACCACAAATATCATCAAAATATAATATATCAAATTTCAATAAAATAAAGAATGATTATTTAATAAATTTTAATTAATAAAAATCATTTATAAATATATTAATTGAATTTATTATATAATCATATAATAAATGTCAGAATTTAATAAAGTTAAAATGGAGGATATGGCTGATGAAATTATTAAAGTTTTAAAAGTTTGTTTAGCAAATAAAGAATTATGGAAAAATAATAAACCTGAAATGATTAAAGTTATAAAATCAAATAATAGTGATTTTTATGAAAAATATCCACGAGTATGTAGAACAATTGTAAATGAAAATGAAATATCACCATTACTTGGTATGATTAATACATTTGCACGAGTTCAAAATGGTGAAGTAAGTTTAAATAAAGCAAATGACTTAATACAAGGTGCATTAAATACACAATATGTAGATCCAGTATTAAATTCAGATAAATTGGTAAAAGAAAGAGAAGAAAAAGATAGACAAAAAATTCAAGAACTTGAATAATAAAAAATAATAAATAAAAGTAATAAACTATATATATTATATAATAAATATAAATTTATTATATAAATTTAAAATAATTATAAATAAAAAGCATTTTTTTGTATAGATAACATTAGACATGTATATTAGAAAGATCTATAATATTATCTGAATCAGACAGATGACCAACAATTTCATTATCAGAATTTATTGAATAAGAATTATCTGAATTTTGTATAGATGATGATTCAGATAAATTTCCACCTTTTTGAATATTTTTTTTAGTTTTATTGTTACCAGTTTGTCTATTAATTGGTGCTTTATTAGTTTTAATTTTAATTTCAATTTCATTATTTGAAATATTATCAGGATCATTAGTATTAATATGAGAAATGAAATCAAAATAATCGAAAGAAGAGCAGAATTTATAAATTTTATTAAATAATTTAGTATTTAGAAAGGTATCATTCCAAAAATGAGAAGCAACAATTTGTTTATCTAAGAAAGTATTAAACTCTATATCATTATAATTATCTAAATTGATAAACTTAATAATATTATTAATTCCTACATATTGTTTAAGTAGTAATTGTAAATTAATATTTTTATAAGAGTCGATAATATCATTAGAAATAATTGTATTATTAAAAATATCGATAATATTAAAATTTTCATTTTTATTCATATTAGCAATCATATTTTCTAATTTATTTAATACAGAAGTAGTTAAAAGTGATTTATCAAACTCTTTACAAACAATATATTTTTCGGAATTAGATATTCTACTAGTATAAGGTTTTACAATATAAACTTTTTTATAAAATGATCTTAATAATTCAATCATTTTAATAGTAACTTTTGTAAAAGATTCAAAAATCTTAATAACAAAATTACCATTATTTTTTTGTAATTTTAATGCAGCAACAATCTCACTAATAATTAATCTAAATGCTTCTTGTTCTTGTAAATTTTCTTTTTTCCAATCAAAACCACCATCAGCTGTAATTAAATCTGATTGTTCAGCAAAACCTTTATTATTTTTACTACCACCAAAAATATTAATTGTATATAATTTAGTTATATCACCATTACTAATAAATTCAGAATTATTATGTGATCTCTTAGCTCCACCATACATTTCATTAATTTCTTTAACAGATTTAGTTTCTAAAATATTTAATCTACCTAACTTTTCATTATCAAAATATTTAATAAATTCTTGTTGCATTAAAAGATGTTCATGATCAGAATGTAATGTAACGCCATAATATTTATCTTTATTAAAAGATTTAATAAAACCTAATTTTTGTTGCATTTCACGATATAAAATAGTAGCTTGAATAAAAGAGCCTGGCCCTTCAGCAAGGTGTGATGAAACGAAATTTTCACTATCAGGAATCAAATCAAACATAACTAAAATTTCCCATAATTTTAAAAAAGCACGATTTAGAATTTGTGGAAATTTTGGATTAATATTTTTAATAAAATTTTTAATTCCATTATCTATTGATGTAAATTTTATTCCATCATCAGTCTCTTCTTTATAATCAATATTTTTTTCAAATAATGATGTTACTAAATATATTTTTTTTCTATTTGCAAATTTTTCAGTTTGATCCATTTTATCTTTAGCTTGATGAATAAAATAATTAAATCCTAAATTAAATTCAGGATATGCAATATTATTCGAATATATAATATCATTATTATCAATAGAACTAATAATATTACTTTTTTTAATATTTTTAAGATCAAATATAATTGGATTATACTTTATGAATCCATTATCAATAGAATTATCTGTCATATGTAATATTTATATATAATTATCTATTTAATATAATTTATATTTCAACTTTAATTATATGTATTTATATAAAAAAATGAATTTTATAAAATAAATATAAGAATATTAGGATATTATATATATAAGCTTAATATGAAAATTATAGAATTATTAACACCAGTTCAGTTAGAAAATATAACTAAATTAATAAAATCATATAATAAGAATGATGAATTTGAAATATCATTATTTTCAAATAAAGAAACTTCTATGAATTTATTAACATTAGAACGATTTAATAATTTAAATAGTATATTGTCAATTATAACATCCAAAAATGATGATAAATATAAAAAAGCTACTATACATCAATTAGATATAAATATGAATATAAAAAATTTGGATAGTAAAGATAATTTTACAGTATATAGAATAACAATTGACAATTTAGATAAAATAAATGAATATATGAATATGTTACACATGCGAAGGAATCATTTAGTATTTTCGATATTATTAGGATTTTACAATAATAAAACAGAAGATAGTAAACATATAAATATAATGAAAAAGACAAAAAACTACAAAGATTACGTAACACTAGAAGATACGTATATGAGAATAAAATTAGACAAAGAAGAGAAAATAAGTCTAGATGAGAATAAAAAATTAATGAAAATAAATAAATCGTATGATATGAATGGATATGATATAATATATAGATTCAAAGAGCGAACAAGTTATTATATAGTGAAAGACAAGAATATATATAGAATAGATTTAACTATGGTTAAAACATCAAATAAAATAAATATGATTGAGAATAGTATATATAATTATGAAATAGAAATTGAATGTGAAATAAATGATAAATCAACAGTATTAAATGAATCATTTAATATATGTGAATTTATTATTAAATCAATTCAGGGTTCTAATTATATTGTCACAAAATCTATTAATAATGATGTTATCAATAAATATAATGCTATACTTAATATAACTAGTCATCGAAGTAATTTATATGCAAGACAACCTATTTCACTTGAAGTATCACATGTTGTAGATTATTTACCAAATAGATATGCAGTAACAGATAAAGCAGATGGTGATAGATATTTTATGATAGTAATTGAAGGTCGATGTTATTTAATATCGACAAATTTGGTAGTGAAAGATACTGGAATAACAGTGAATAAAAAATACAATAATACGATACTAGATGGTGAATATATCTTTATTTCGAAACATAATAAATATTTATTCATGATATTTGACTGCATAAGAATTGGTGATATAAACATAAGTATGGAGAGTAGTTTTATGAAGAGATTAAATTCGGTAGATGAGATACTTGAAGAGATAAACAAAACAGAATATAAAAGAAAAGAAATAAAAGATTATATAGATTTAAATAAAGTAGTAGAAACACATAAACAGAACATAATAAATTTATATGATGATATAGATAAAGAGTTAAAATCAAAGTCAATTAAAATAATATTTAGAAAGAAATATTTCATGGATTGTAATGGAGTAAAAGATAATGAAATATTTAAATATTCAAGTATAATGTGGAACGTATATACAAATGAGACTAAATTAAAATGTCCATATTTTTTAGATGGATTAATTTATCATCCATTAGATCAAAAATATGTAGTAGATATAAATAAATCTAAATTTTTTGAATATAAATGGAAACCCGCAAATCATAATTCAATAGATTTTTACATAGAATTTGAGAAAGATAAAACAACAGGAAAGATATTAACAGTATTTGATAATTCAATAAAAGATAAATTAAAGAATAAATCTTATGTAATATGTAATTTATATGTAGGCGATGTAAATCAAAACAGTGAGAATCCAGTATTATTTGGTGTGAAAGAAAATTTATCACAAGCATATATATATGTAGATGATAATGATTTAGTAAGATCATTAGATGATAAACAAATAACAGATAAGACAGTAGTTGAATTTTATTATAATTTAGAAGATGATTTACAAAAAGAATTTAGATGGATACCAATGAAAACTCGATATGACAAGACTGAGTCAGTTCAAAAATTCAAGAGAAAGTATGGAAACAATGAGAGAATAGCGTATAAAATATGGAATAGTATAATAAATCCGGTTAAGATGAGTGATTTTACAACATTATCTGATGATAAATTATATGATAATTACATAAATGAATTAAAAAAGAGGATAGATTTTAATTTAATAAAATTAGAACGAAAAGATAATATATATTTTCAGAAGAAGACTACATTAGTAAAAGATTTAGGAAAATTTCATAATTGGATTAAATCTTATATAATTTATACATATGTAAATTTCAAATATGATGATATTCAAAAAAAAGTATTAGATGTAGCATGTGGAAAAGGTCAGGATATACAAAAATTTTATTATACAGAAGTAAAATTATATGTAGGTTTCGATCCAGATTTTACAGCATTAAATGATTCAGCAGATGGTGCAATATCTCGTTATAATGGATTAAAAAAAACACATGAACGATTTCCGCCATGTTATTTCATAAATGCAGATGCAACGAATATATTACAATATGATGAGCAAATAAAGAAATTAGGAAGAATGACACAAGAGAATAAGAAATTATTTGAGAGATTTTTCACATGGGATAATAATAGAACATTATTTGATACATTAAATTGTCAATTTGCAATACATTATTTTTTATCAGATGAGAATTCATGGAATAATTTTACTGAAAATATAAATATGTATTTAAGAGAAGGAGGATATTTTATGTTTACAACATTTGATGGTGAACTAGTAAAAGATAAATTAAAAGATAAAAATAACTTTGATGAATATTATGATAATAATGGTGATAAAACATTATTATTTGATATAATAAAAAAATATGATGATAGTAATAAATCAAAATTAGGTAATGCAATTGATGTTCATATGGCATGGTTATTTGAAGAAGGAGTATATAGAACAGAATATTTAGTATATAAAGATTTTATAATTAAATCATTAAAAGAAAGATGTAATTTAGAATTAGTAGAAACATGCTTATTTAAGGATATGTTCAATAATGCAAGAGATTTTTTAAAACTATCTTCAGAAATTGAAGAAGATATTAGAAGAAGAAAATTCTTTAAAGATGTATATGCATATTATAATCCAAGTGATATAAATAAAAAATGTTATGAATATTCATTTTTAAATAGATTTTACATATTTAGAAAATTAGAAACAAATTTATTAGATGTTAAAAATAAATTTTATTCTCAAAAATTTTATAAAGGCGAAAATAAATTCTTAAAATTTAATAAAAATAATAATGATAAAATTTTTAAAAAATATAAAAAATAACTTTTATTTAATACAAAGTATTCAGTTTTATTTACAAATTAAAAAAAAATGAAAAAATGAAAAAATCATATAAAATAAAGATAGTATAAACTGGATATTTAATATATAAACATAAGATAAATTATAAACATAAAATATAAAAAACAACGTAAAATATACTAATTTAATAGTATAATTATATAATAATATATAAATATAACAAAAAATGGAACAAACAAGTATATTTAAATTATCTACATCAATAAAAGAATTTCGAGTTGGTTATTCAACAGATATTGGTGGTGGAGAAGAAAATCAAGATGATTATTTAATATATGAAAATGGAGAACATAATATTTCAGTTTTTGGAATATTTGATGGTCATAATAAAGAAAATGGTAAAATTGCAGCTATTAGTGCTAAAGATAAACTAATAGAATTTATAAATGAAAATTTATTATTACTTAAATCCAATCCAGTTGAAACGATAAGAACAGCATATATTCGAGCACATGAAAATATAAAACAAAATTTAAAAGATGCATATATCAAAGAAGGATATACTGTTATTGAAACACCAGATGGATATTTAATCAAAAGAAAAAGTATATATATACCATGGTCTTGTATTCACGGTGGATCAACTTGTACAATTATCATAATTGTTGATAATATTATGTATATTTCAAATGTTGGTGATTCATCAGCATTATTATATAGTGTAGATCCTGAATTAGATGAAAATGATATTCAATATATTACTGATTGTGCATATCCAACTAAATTTATAAATGATAATATAGTTTCATCAGATTTAAAAAAGTCAGATACAATAAAATTAACATCAGATCATTCACCAGAAAATATAAGAGAATTTTATAGGATTCGTGATCACTATCCAAATCCGAGAGAACCATTAAAACCGTATTTACAATTCATATATGATAAATATGGATATCCAAAATGTTATTGTCCAAATCTATTTAATATAGATAATTGTGGAATTCCATCTCTTACAAATGAAGGTAAATATCATAAAACAGTAAGAGGAGATTTTGCAACATATATTATAACACCTCTAAGTTCTCAATTTACAGAACAACTGGCATTTACTAGAACGTTAGGCGATTTTCAATTACAAAAATATGGCGTTAGTCATCTTCCTGAAATTAAATCTATTGACTTAGATAAATTATTTAAAAAAGTAACATCGCCATTATGTATTGTAATAGCATCTGATGGTGTTTGGGATAATTGGTTATATGAAGATGTTACTAAATTTATAACTGAATCAAATCGTGTCGAAAAAGTATTTACAGATAAAAATGGATGTCAAGAAATTACTGATGAATTTATGAAATTAAATCAAGAAAAAGCAAGAACTAATTTTGGTAATACAGCAGATAATGCAACATCTATAATAGTATATATCAGTAATAAAATATAAATTAATATATATATATTTTTATATATTTTTATAAAATGTAATATATATGGAAAAGAATATTTATGGTATATCAAATTATGGTTCAGCTCCAAATTATTATCATTTTTTATTTGGAACATTAATACCATTATTATATTATGATATTAAAACAAATAGTAAATATTCGTATATTATGAAAATAGAATTAGGTAATATGGATAAAATATTAAAATTAATATTTGGTGATAGAATTAAATTTAATTATATTAAATCAAACTTAAATTCTATAGCTGGAGATAAATATATCTATTTCAATACATATATTGATTTATTAAAAAATAAAAATAAAAATAAATCTAATATATTATTAGATGCATGTGACATTTTTAATGAAAAATATTATAAACAAATAAATTTACGATCTTTTAATGAGAACGAATATAAAGAAATAGAGAAAATGTATATTTCTTATTATTATTGTAAAAATAATTTTATATCTACAAAATGTGATGAATCATATTTATCTAATAAAAAAAAATACATAAAAATGAAATATACGGATAAATATATTAAATTATGTAGCTATTATTCATATATAAATATTTATTTTAATTCAAAAATAAGTAATAAATCAACATTTTCTATAATATTAATTGAACGTAAAATACCAAAAAGTATTAATAATAGTTTAATAAATAATTATGGTGGACAAAGAAGAATAATTTATAATCATAATCAATTAAAAAATAAATTATCTAAATTATATAATTCAAAATTTAAAAATATTATATTAGAAAATATGACAATATATGAGCAATTTAATATATTTAATAATGCAAAAATAATTATTGGTCAACATGGTGGTGGATTAAGTAATATATTTTTTTGTAAAAAAGATACAAAAATTATTGAAATATCGCCAGAATGGAATGATGAATATGAATTTGAGAATTTATCAAAATTTGGGAGATTAAAATATTACAAAGTAAATCAAAACAGAATGACAAAAAATGAATTTGAATTATTTAATAATAAACACAACATAGTTCATAATAAAGAAATTGATAAAATATATAAAGAACTAGATAAACCTTACAATAAATATGATGATTATCCGATATTATCATTTATAAGAAATTCAGGTAGTGTGAATGTAGATGAAATAATATCAAAAATAGGAATATAAATATTATTATTTTTTATAATAATAAAAATTGATTTATAAATTATAAATGTATATTTATAATATATAAAAATGTATACGATCTATAATCCTACAGAATTATTTGATAAATTAAATTCATCAACAGAAGAAAATGAAGATGTTATAAAATTTTTTAAGAATTTTACATTTGATTATATAGTTCAACAGAATATAGCAAAAACAAATTCAACTTATGTATTTAAAAATATAATTAAAGAAAATACAACAAAATCAAAAATAATTCGCGAATTAAATAAACTAAATCCTCAAACTTTACAAAAAGTTATTTCTGCAATAAGAGAAATAATCTTTCAAACTGAAGATGAATTAAATGATCTTGTATTTCAATGTATACAAAAAATTAAAAAAGATAATGAACAAATTAGACCATTGGTTGCAGCATTATGCTCTGAACTAATAACAACATATTTTATTACTCAAGATAAAGATAAAATTTATTTTAGAAAATTATTATTAAATGAAGTTAAAAAAGAATATTATGCTAGTATTGATTATAATTCTGATAATTGGACACCAGAAAAAGGTAAAATGGGAATGATTTTATTAGGAACATTATACAATAGTAAAATATTAGATAATAATATAATATTAAGTATAATTAATGATTTTATAAATAAAATTGAATTTAAGGAGAATGGCAATCAAGAAGATTATGAAAAAGTTGAAAAGGCTATTCAACAATTATCTTGTTTAATATCATGTATAATATTAAGTGAAGAAACTAAAACAAATATATATAGAGAAACATCACGAAAAATATTAGATGAAGAAAGTGAAGAAACTAAAAAATATAAAAATGTAAAAGTATCACTTGATGCATTTTTAGAGGAACAAATGGAAATATATGAGAAACATAGATGTATTAGTAAAAAAATACGAGCAATATGTCGAATAGCAATTATAGAATTACGTAAATAATATTTATATTTAATTTTTTAATAATATAATTTTTTTAATAATAATTTTATAAAATTTATAAAATTAGTAAAATTTATCATAAAAATTAAAATAAAAATTAAAATAAAAAAGTTAATTAAAAACTGATATAGAAAAGTAAAAATATATTAATATTATTAATAATAGATATAATGGGAATAGATGGATTATATAAATTTATAAATAATAAATTTCCGGATATATATAATTATGTAGGTATAAATGATATTCGAGGTAAATCATGTATAATAGATGGTATGCAACATATATATAGTCAATTAATTTATATGAGATCGCGTAATAAAGAGATAATAATGCCATGTGGAACAAATATATCACATATACATGGATTAATAAATTCATTAACATATTATTTAAAAAATGGTATAATACCAATATTTATTTTTGATGGTAAATCACCAAAAATAAAAGAAAAGAAAGTAGAAGAAAGAAAATTAATATTAAAAGAAAATTTAAAGAAACTAAAAGAATTAGAAGAACGTAAAAATATGTTAACAGAATTGATTAATATAAAACTATTAGAAAATGAATTATTATACGATATGACTAAAGATACTGATAATATAGATGATTTATCGGAATTACAATTTACAGAGAATGAACAAGAAATAATAGATAGTGAATTAAAAAAAATGAATCATATACATGAAGAATATAGGAAAATCTATAAAAAATCGATAATTTTAAAAGATTATTATGTTCGTGATTGGATAGAGATATTAGAATTATTAGGTTTACCAGTTATTAAAGCACAAGGAGAAGCAGATCCATTATGTGCATATATATTAAAAAATAATGCAGATATATTTGGTATAATATCAGATGATTCAGACATGTTAATTTTTGGTGCTCCAATCCTAATGCGGAAATCAATAAATCAACAATTTACAATAATTGAATTAGATGCATTATTAAAAAGAATAAGTTATTTATTATCAACAGAGTATAATAGACCGATAATATTTACATTAGATAATTTAATAGATTTTTCTATATTTCTAGGAACAGATTACAATATTTTTAAATTGCGTTATAAATTCAATGATTCTTACGAGATTTTAAAATATTACATTGAAAATGATAAAGATTATACTAAATTAATATTTGAAGATGATTATGAATATTTTAATTTAATAAAGTCTTATTATAAAAACCAAGATTTTGATCAATATAATCATTTATTAAGTAAACCAACATGGACAAAACCTAAATTACTAGAACTTAAACAAAGATTACTACAATTAAAAGTCGATGAAGATTATATTGATAATAATAATGAAATGTTCACTGTTTATTTTAATAAAATAAAAAAAAATAAACCAGAATATTATTATGATGATATTTTAAATGAATTTGCTGAAATTTATAAAAATTAAAAATATTTTTGAAAATTTATATTATGAAATAATTTAATTTATTTCATATTTATTTATACACCTTTTAACATTACAAACGCCGATTTATATATTTTTTTCTATATTTAAAAAAATATTATTCCAGTTTAAAAATTCTTGTTTCCAATCTTTATTGAGTTGCCATCAACGTTT